>Ga0307512_10002050_pt1 | contig 26535 bp, 21 predicted proteins | sample 14_EM_MG_FD_200267 | JGI IMG/M metagenome (GOLD analysis project Ga0307512, IMG submission 200267) | Populus trichocarpa ectomycorrhiza microbial communities from riparian zone in the Pacific Northwest, United States - 14_EM | ecosystem: Host-associated > Plants > Roots > Unclassified | place... | reverse complement strand
ACAACCAGTATATCTTCTTGGCTCGAACGATTTGTTGGATATCTTCAATTGTCGGTTTACAGCAAGGATTGATAATTCATATCAATAACCTAAAGATAAGATCAGAGACCTGGACAGAAGAGGATTCAAGCGGGTCCAAGGGACAGGATGATAAGCTACCGAGTGTCCATCGGAGCCGGGTAAACCAGATATCCGACAATGGAGCAGTTTCAACCACACCAAGGGATGTTACCGAGGATTCGAGGATATATCAGCTAATAGAACGAGCTGAGTAGTTAATCCAGTCATCAGAACGAGCTCAGAATACCTGGCAGTGGAACCGGGTAAATCCCTTACCTCAGTCCAAGGTACAAATGAAGAAGGCTCGGAAAGTCAAGAGACTTCAGGAGGCTGGAAGGAAAAAGGAAGCCAAACAAAGTAGTAGGCTTCAGAACATACGAGGTGAGGTGATTAAGAACCTTAGCGAAGACTAGGATCTACGGGCGTAGGCACTAAAAATATATACATATCAAGAAGTATATTGTGAAGATGTGTTGTTACCCCCGTAACAACAATCAACATCCACAAAGCCTGAAATAACATTTAAGTAGATGTTGAAAGCTATCGGAGAAAGTCTAAGAGATCTTGCAAATTCCGAAGATTAAGAAGATGGGTAAGATGAGGATGCTGATGAACAAGATACAGGGCATGACAAGCTGAGCGAGGATGACGAACCTGGCTGTGTGATGGGCACATACTCCAAAACAGTACAGCACCGCAAGGGGAGATTTCGGCAGAAGCAGATGAGACTGGATGAACTGACACAAGCGGGATAAGAGGACGCCTCCGACTACTCCCCTGACAAAGATATGAAGTGAGGGATGACTAAATTGAAGGTTCCGGCTGTTGGGAAACCGGAAACACAGTGGACTACAGCTACACCATCACAGACAACATTTGGAGAGCTTATGCAGTCTCTTCATATCATCCCAGGACATTAACAAATGCCGCAAGTGACATCTCGATAGGGACGTAGTAAAATGAGGTTGGATTGGGAAAAACCTCAGGCAGACAATCATGTAGTACCATTGATGCCCGCTGCGGTGCCTGATATGTTACAGATAGAGATTGCGAACCCAGTTCAACCTGTAAGCTTTTACTCCTTCATATACCATCCCTAGTTGATTACCATATAGATATTGGATTAAGACGAAGACATTGTGATGGCTCCTGAGTCACCGGAAGTCTTGATAGCGAAATATGTATTTTGGAAAAAGTATCTCGGGGAAAAGCAATTTGTGAACCTGTTTTGTTAGGTGTCAGCTGTATCTGTATTTCAGTGACCAAATTGTGAGACAGGGTTATTTATCAGTGTGTGTGCAAGGGTTGTACAGGCTATCCAAATGTTCAACACTCCAACTCAAGTTGATTGACAAACAATGATCTTTATATGGTATTGCCTGTTACGGAAGAATTATAAAGCAAAATCTAAATTTGAGAGGAAATTTACCAACAAAGTTCAAGTCAGTGATGTCACAAGACTGAGAGAAGCAGCATTCAAAGCTCATGCCAAACTCAGACAAATACCAGCCGACAGGCTCCAATAATTCATGCAGCCAACTACATATCTCTTCACTCAGACCTCCTGCACTTGGTCGAGAAATTGGAAATTTCTTGTGGTACATCATGACATCAAGGAAAATGTGCTGGATATGGAATGGTGAGGATGTCTGGCAATAAATATCTTAAACCAGAGCCTGGATTTTAGTACGGTAAATTGCCGGCTGAAAGCGTTGAAACAGGATGGAACTAAGGCATTGATCATGAAAATGACGTGTATAGTGGTGGATCAGAAACTGATGTTTCGCGAAGATCTTGGTTTCAAATGATATTATATTGAAACTGTATACTGGCTGCCAATAGAGGCTGTATGCATTTTTGTACAATTGTTAAGCATCCAATGACTGTTAGTATGTCTGTAAGGTGAGTTCAAAGGTGAGTGTCAACAGAGTGTCACCGATTCTTGGTCTTACATCCTGGATTATAACTGGGCTGTGTAAAGGCATTTAGCCATAATCATAATATTGGCGGCCTGTATAAGCAAAAATGCTACAGACTATATCGCTACTACCTCCTAAATATGAGCGTAAACAGAGCTCTAATAATTTTTGTCATTTCATGACTGCAAATCCAGATTGTTTCGCTGCGACCTTGAATCATAATCGAAATATTGACCGCCATTTGGGGTGAAACATTGTTGTGACAACATCAGGACTATGTCTGAAACATGAGTGTTAACAGAGTATCAGTCACTTTTGTGTATGCATCATGGAAAATACAAGGGCTAAGGGGTGACTTTGAATAATCATCCAACTATCGGCCGCTTTTCTACGCGAAATTGGTTGTGACTACATTGCTACCATGTCCTAAAATTGAACGTCAATGGAGCTTCACCCACTTCCGGCCTTGCATCTTGGATAATGCAAGGGTTGTGCAGCGACATTGACAAATAATCAAACTATCGGCCACTGTTCTAGGAAACAATGCTTACGACAAGATCTTAACCATGTGCCAAAATGACCGTCAATAGAGTGTGAACAATGTTTTTTCTTGTGTCTTGGATAATCCAACGGCAATGCAACGCAGATAACCCACAATGAACTTATCGGCAGCCTTCAATGGCAACAATGCTAGTGATGATATCAGGTCTGCCTCCTATAAATGAGTCCCCACACAGAGTTAACAGTTTTGGTTGATGCTCAGATCTCTCCACAGCAATGGACTGTATTGTGCTGGTCCTGAATCAAGTTTTACACGGTTAGTCTTCGCAATCTGTCCTTGTATACAACTTCACAAATATGCATGCAATGTGTTACAGATCTTATTTTTTTGCTTGTAGTTGTAGAGTCAATATTTAACAAGCCACAGTTTGCTTTACAGTATCATTACTGTCGGCAGTCTCTCAAATCGGATCACGCACCCTTCTAATTCTTTCCGCCATGTCAGATTCAATATCTTTGAACACCTCTTGATTCAAGGTAATGATCTCTTTCCGAAATGAATGTGTCTTTATTCGTGATTTGCGTGACTGTACATTGCAAATTGTTTTCCATGCCTAGTTGGGTTCAATGAATGAAGCCTCGAAGCGGCCTATTGCTTGGAATAATTCTAGACATGTGCCGTAGTGGTGAGTCTTTTTACACTGTGGAATTGAAGCAACTGGCAGCCCTGGCATCATATATATTGATTGTCATCAAGTTCTTTACCATCCATCAGAACATACGACCAGCTCAATGGGGAAATACTTGCTGGTAACAGCTCACATTGCAAAGTTAAACGAATTAACAGAGACAGAAGTTACTGAAATGACCAGCTCTAAGGTTGATGAAACAGCCTTAGCCATCCTGAAGAAGCAAGAAAGTCGAGAAATCATAATAGTAAGTTTGCAGAGGCAAATCAGATATGACATCCAGTTTGATCCATATTGATTGCAATGACAGACAAAACATTCCAAATTGGCACATAAGAACCTTGGAAATCCTGAATTTCACCAATATACTTGGAATCAATACCTCACGTTAGGATTTGTGTCGGCTCATATTCCATGGAACGCTATATCAAATCTCTTGCTATGGCGGTGATATAAGGCGTTACGCGATGATCTATTGCTGATGTCCGCTACAACCCTGACTAACATTTACTGTAGGGAATACGCATTGAAAGTGGAAGCAATTAAGAAGCAATTGCTGTCACGAAACAAACTTTGTTTAGCGTTGGCCAGATTGAGATCAACGCATGAATTGCCCATAACGTGGGTTATCGCTTACTGTATGGATCGAAATCTGGCATTGTGTGAAGTTCAACTCGCTTTGGATGATGTTGATAGCCTTTTCTTATCCCGTTTCAAACTCTAATTAAGGATCATAGGTTAAGCGCCAACTTACTAGAGCAAGGCTGACTGTTCATTTGAGGGATGTGCTGGATCCAGTTGAGCTCACCTATGGCTGTTTGCTCGGAATTACAATGGATAATGCTTCCTCAAATTACTCGATGACACCCGAGTTGCAATCAACACTTGAGTTCTCTGGAATCCAGTGGCCTGCAATGAGGAACCACATACCATGCATGGCGCATGCCATACAGCTGGCTTTAGGTGTATTCATGACCAGTCTTGGGGGAAAAGGCCGCACCAACTCTTGAGAAGCCCATGAGGGCGATCAGCAATTTGCAGAGAATGAAGCATAGACATTGTGAAGAGTCAATGAGTTTGAAAAGAGGGCAATGCTAAAATTAATCAGGTGTCAGCAATGACACCAGGTTTGGCAAAGATAATTGAGAAAGTCTGTATTTCATGATACTTTGAAAGTCGTGAAACTGACCTTCATCTTGTAGAGAATGCTTACTGTATTGATTACTCTGTCACCTGGTCGTCGAAATGATTTTATTGACTTTCAAAAAGCCAAAGTCCCTCTTGCGGTACTTCCGATTATGCATGTGAAGACAGTTGGGAACTCTACACTAGAATTTCTCAAGCCGGCCTGCCGATTACGGGTATTCACACGTTAGTGGCTTCAAAACCTAAAATACACTGAATACCGGCCACTGCTCACAACTCACGATGAATGGAAGATTGTGAAGTATGTGGTGGACGTATTGATGCCATTACGATATTGGACCCAGTGGATATCGAAGAGGCACACAGTTACATTGCATCATGTTATTACAGTGCACAACGACATGTTGAATCACATGGATGGCCTGATGGGAGCTTTCGCTAAGAAGAATACTCAATGGAAAGAAGACTTGTTCTCTGCGGGGAAGGTCACTCGACAGAAGTTGTCGAAACACCACGCTGAACAGACTCCAATGATGGGCAGGCATCGGCAAAATGCATTTTAGTCACTGGAAGCGTCCAGGAGTGTCTAAGAGGATGTGGAGTGTAAATTTAGAAGTGTCGATTTCAGGAGAGTATCAGACCCTAGGAGCGCAGTCCGGCCAGCATTGGCAGCAACTGAGATGTGTGGTGACCGCTAATGGAGTACTATTGGAGTGATTGGATTAAATTTGGGAACAAGTAGGAGCGCTGGAGAGACCTTTGGGTGCACCTGGGTAACTCACCGAACCAGCACGCGAATCACAAGCAAACTCTGGGAAATGCCTTGGATCCTAAGGATATTCATCCAGAGGACTGCAGACGTGATCTGAGACTCTCCGGATGTACAAGAGCAATCAGTATCGCTCAACAGTAAATATGACGCATGGATTATTGTTCACTATCACTTCTGAATCATACTAGCTATCATCGTCTTCAACATTGTATTTCTTGCCTCGCTACATTAAGAAACTAAACAAAAAGGCAAGTCAATAAAAACATAAACGGCGGTACACCAAAACAAATACCTGACAAAGCGATCGAATGATATCAATCAAACATGGTGTCAATGTCATCCACTCCATCTCACATCTAATCAGGTCCGACGAAAGCAGGAACACACAATGCATTAACAGCACAATGAAGCTGGAGGCGCTTCTTGTATTCGCTGATTAGTTTTACCTGGCAAGTAGATGAAATGGAATTCCATTGTTGCTGGGCTCGATTTGTGATATCTGACAATCGTATAATGAGATGTACGCTAGCTGCAATGCTGAATGGGCGTGTGAAAGGCAATGATTAGTAGGGTGAACGAGGCGAGCAACCACCAAGGAAAAGAGAAGGTCCAGATAGGGTGTGCTGGGTGGAAAAGAGGAGTACACCGAAGGTGTTGAAGGAGCGCAGAATGAAAAAGATCCCCAAATCTAGGCTTTGGAGCACCGACGGAGATTGAGGAACACCCATACTAGCGCAGGAGTATCGAAAGTGAGGGGGGGGTGTGGGGGTAAGGGGTGCGGAACTCAACAGAGAAGCAACAATCCAGACCGAGGTGCGCCGGTGGGAATTGATGAGCACGGAAGTAGAGGTGGGGGGAGGGGTGGGCGAATTGATTGCAGAGTGCAATAGAAGAGAGTCAATCTTGGCTAAGGAGCGCCAACGGGAATTGAGGAGTGCCTATCCTCGCGGGCGTGCACTCCAGGGTGTTTCAACCGGCCCAATGATGTATGATTGATGAGAGCTGTGGCTTCCGGAGTAATATTTATCACAGGGGGTGGGCACACTGTACTTCGATATTCATCTTGAGAAAACATAACTGTGGCCTCTTTTCCACTGGCATATTCAGAGAGTGCAAAATGGATAGCTGCAGCTGCTAGTGCTACAGTCTGCGGAGTGAGAGGTTGGTAATACTGGGATGCAGTTGGCTGGCGTCCCAAGCTATTGGTGGTGAAGACAAATTGTTGTTAAATGAGATCAAGCACTTCCATTCATGTGAACAATGACTTTGTATCCTCACTGACCTTGGAGACATATGCACTGTCAAACACGAGCTCCTTAACCTGGATCCGAAGCTCTGGCTCAGAGCTCAAATCTAACTGTTAACTATGAACAACGGTTCAACATGGCCCATCTGCCAACTGTTCTCGAATGGTACTAATCTTCAGTTTCAACTATGTATATTTTGGGGCATACTCAATATCCGAAATGTGATAGAACAGCACTAAACAGAATTTAAGACTTACAGCTTCCCGTGTTTGGGGATCGATTTTGAGAGATGACCCGCTGGGTAATTGCCATTCAGATAGTGTACCTACAGGAGCACCTGCTAATGCCCGCTGATGATGCTGAGCTTCAATGGCAAGTTTCCAAGCTTCTTCAATCATTGAGTACTTGGCATCGGATACTATTGGCCAAGGACTCTTCGTGAACACAATTGCCTCCATGAACCTTTTCACTATCTCAAAAGTTACCTTCTGGTTTTGGGGCACATTCTGATCTGCACTGGCCTTGGGTTCTGGAACATTCTAGTCTGCACTAGACTTGTGTAGGAGCAGCGCCTAGGTGGATGGTGAACAGTCAGACTCGGATAATTTGTTGAGGAGGGATGTCTTTTGGTGTTTCAGCAGTGGTGGTGCCATTACCCAAGCTGGATTTCGGGAATTTGGAAGCAGAGGGCATGCAATAACAGTATCGGCACGGCTCTGTTTCTTTGGCAGTGGAACCTTTGTGGTTCATAACGACCTGTCCCGGCTTGCCTGCCCTAGAAGTAGAACATCTCGTTGGTGATCGAAATCGTCTTGTTCGATGTCGGACAATAACGTGGAGTCTCCGGGGTCTTCACTTTCATCATCACTGAGCTCCTCATCGGTATTGTCATCCTGCTTCAATACTGAAATCGGGGACATTAGTTATCCGTAACACAATGCATGATTTAAGGCCAACATGTGATGAAGAACGAAGATTGACTCCTTTGTTGAATGCCAGTGCTCTCTGAAGGTGTGTCTCTTGATTCTTCTGTGAATAGTGATTCCTCACCTAGCTAGGCGTAGGTTCCATTTGGGACAATGATGACAGAATGGTGGGGAATATCTGCAAAAATGGAGCACGAAGTTGCACACAGTCGAGGAGGATGAATTTCGAGACACCCCTTGAAGGGTTCAGGAACAATGACTTCAATTGTTCATATGTACATTGAGAACGGCAGTCCAGTGTTGCGATATAGGATGTTGTTAGGTGCACTGTAATAGATGAGATTCCTTGTCAGGTGCGCTGGAGAAGATGGATTCCTAAGGCAGAATGTTAGCATCTCCTATCAACAACACTCTGTATGGATTCAAGAATTGGAGGTTGGCTAAACACAATGTACATAGAATAGAGCCAGACGCACCGGAAGAAACCTCGCAACATTGACTAACCCTTAGTGCTGGCCAACTGGGGAACTGAGAGCCAGAATAAAAACATGTGCCTCTGCATATGACTCTCTAAACAGAGTCATTATGCTTGAATGTTCGAGCATTTGAGGTGACAGCATGTCATTGAATTGGTGGAGCATTTAGAATCTGCAGAACTCGATAGATTTGGGATCTTGAGAGTGATGGCGGAGTTGCAAGGGTTCATACTGAGTTTGTAATAATTGAGGAGAAATATTAATCTCCAGATGTGGCATATCCACCGGAAGAACATACGAAATGTCACTATAGTTTATTGTATTAGAATGGTGCAACTACGTTAGTGGTCGATTATGCATTATCGTAAGTAGAACTTCCCTTTTATGCCTTCATGTGGGCCGTATCTGCAGAATATCTGTCACAACAATGTTCAGTTAATAGAGGAGAGAGAGACTTTGGTAAACCAAGGAGAGATACAGGTGAAGAGAAATAATTTTAAGATACGATGGATGATTCAGGGGTAATCATATTGATTCAAGCACTTGGCGATGCCATGTTTGCTAACAAATGGGTCATGAATACTCACTCACATTCTGATTTTGCACCTAATATCTAGTAAGTTGCACACCATTAAATCACATATTCATTGTAACTCTCACCGCTACAATGTTGAATTCAATTAATGTATGTGTAGAAAGCAATATGCTACAATGGTATGAATGCTTAGTGAGAGGTCATCTCACAGCGGGCAGAGGAATGATGATTGCATGCATATGCATACAGTTCTGGAAATTGAGGTGCACCGAAGTTTAAATGGTTATGCTTGGTTTCAATGGCTGGGGATTGCTGGCTTACTCTGTCAGTTAATTGCACTCTTTGTAGCTGTCTTCTCATATCTCGAGCTTTCAAGATTCTCTCTCCCAAAGCTTCTCTTGATGGAAATCGGTACACATAATCTATTTTCAGATATGAGTTTTAGCTGCGCAAACATCCAAGTTAGTCAGAAATGAGTTAATTCCGCATTCAAAGCATTGAAACCTTAGACCCCATTGAGTAAGTATGGTACATGGGTGAGCGGAAGTTGCCGGCCATCTTGCAGAGTCGCTGAACAGAATCTGTCTTTTGAGATTCTCGCTCTGCAGCTTGTGCTCTTTTGACAGTGCCTGAACATGCAGAAGCTATTGTAGGATTTTGAAAGCATAGGTCCAAGCATACTACTTAGTCAATATCGAATGATGTGGGTTACTAATTGGCTTGGTTTGTCCATTTAAGGTTTAGTTGTACAGGGCTACCTTCGTCCAACGGACAAGTTGACATGGAGCTGACTCTTCGAGGCATTTCAGCGGTGACCTTCATATCCAAATCAATTATACATTGATATATCACCAGAGCCAGAGCAGAATGACTCCCCTTCACCAAAACATGAAGTGTCTTGATTGATTACAATTTGTGTGCACTGCGTCCACTGATTCAAAGTGAAAGATCACATGATGAGAATGAAGTGTCGCTCTCTAGGTGTGCCTGGGCCGGAATGATACATCCATAATGAGTTGGAGCTTGTCAAGGTTGGCTTCAGATGAATCCAAGAACATCATTATGGACTGGATGGGAGATTTTAGTTGTGCCAGAACTACAATCAGAGGCCAGGAAACACCCGGCAGGGAGAGATGCAGCTTAGCTATGAATACCAGAGCTGTGTCTCAGTATCCGACACTCTGCGATGCAGATTTTAGGTCTGCCTGAACTTCAAAGATATGCCAGCAAAAGCTGCAACTTTGCTACAAATAAGTGAGCCAATGTCTTATATTCTGCCAGAATTACGCAATATCACCTAGACCGACTTTATTACCACTGTGATTGGCAAATATGCAGTGATCGATCGGTCATATGGATATGGACTCGACCATTTCTGGTGCACCTGGACTTCAATGAAATGCATGCAAAAGTTGCCAGTTTGCGTCAAATAAGCAAGCCATGTCTCATATTCTGACCGAATTACTCAATATCACCAAGAGTGTCTTAGTGCCAAATGGGATTGACAAATGTGCTGTGGTGGAACTGTCATAACATGACTCAAGAAATATGCAGAGGATTCTCTGGCGCACCTGAATATCGATCATTTGACAGCAAATTCTGTGGCATTGCTACATATCTGCAAGCCGTTATCTCGTATTCTGACACTGCAACTCAATACCGCCTCGCCTGACATTACTGCCAAATGGGATGGCAAATATGCAGGGTTTAATCTGTCATCACGAGATGTATGACAGATCCCGAGGATTCCATGGTGTACCATAAAGTAGTTGAATTATACTATTCTCCATTCCTTTGACTTCAAAATGCATACATGGCCTCAGGCTTCCAGTACACCACAAATTCGCACCGGACCAATGATTAGAAACCCTTAACTGCATTATGCTCAATATTCAACCTATGCCATTCATGGTGAGATAGGCCAGCCGGGAACGTATAATGTAGCGTATCAATTGACTTCATCACATAGTCGTTTTCAGTTAATAATCAAGAACACGAATGAAATTCACCTGAAACAATTCCACAATCAGATCTTCAATTCGCTTCAAAATGACACAACAAAAGGATTTATCTATGCAATATAGTGTGCCATACAACGACCGTTTTGACCATGTGTATCAGGGAAGATTTTGTTGGGTGACTGACTAACGACGCATACCTTGATGAATCGTCTTAACAATCTAAGATGATGGTTCATCAGACTGCAATCTGTCTCCGTTCTCTGTCAGCTGCTTCGTATGGTCCTCACGAGACTCTAGAATCCAGTAAATCATCGTCCTTGTGATATTCAGTCGACTCATGAAGCCATGCAGGACTCTGATTTGCGCAACTCCAGAGAGCTGGTGCAGATCACTCGTGCGGTTGTCATAGCCACCAGGACCTGTATTGAGTAACCATCTGTGTGGTACTCGGTTTTGCCCTAGCCAGACAACTCGTGCAAACGCCTGCCGCTGCTCATTCAATACCCAGAACATCTGAGTTAGTACTGCATGGTTTGCTGCCATAAGAATTAGGCCTGTCCCGCCCACTTTGGGTGTGGTTATGAATACAGAGGGCTTTGGTGAATCCTGGAATTTGAGCTGCATTTCTGTGCATTCATCGTTGCCCATTTCTGCATACATGTGGAATATATCCACATTATCCACAACATACATTGTTAGCCACTACTTCAAATGATGAACTTGGCCAGGAAGAGGACAAAATAGCACCGCCTGTTGTGGAGGAGGTGCACCGGGGAGTGCATTTTCATTTCCGTCCAGTTCCGGAAGGAGCACCTCTCTTGATTCGTCGTTCTGGTCAAATCCGGGAAACTCCGCAAGGTCTTTGACAAGCATTGGCAGAATTGTCTCTCTCAGCCATCGGAAAATCGGAGAATCCACCCAAGTATCAAGTGGCCATTCATCATACCATAGTCCAGAAACGTCATTGCGATCCTGTGTCTCCTAGTACTAACAAGAAACATGGCAGTCACCATCAATGAACCCTCCATGCTCCTGCAGCACCCCGCGAAGTGTATCACTCTACAAGTGTCATCAGTTTTGCCTGCTCCTGCTGAGTCCAATCAAGATCGATCAGGTGTGCATTCTCCTTCAGTATCTGAACGAGTGGTTTTCCATTGGCTAGTTTCAATTCTGACCACCTATTTATTGTCCATTGCTTTGCAATCTGTATCATCTGGTGCGCCACATCCTTTTCAGTATCTTCGTGTTCAGTCCAGATAGTATGCATCAAAATGTTCACAGCGGAATACAATGCCTCAACACCAAGCTTTTTCATGACAGTATCATCCTCAGGATCTTTCACGCACATCTGAAAACCGCCATATCATCTGAAAACACCAGTCATAAAGTGAATGGAATCCCATGTAGCTGTGAGTTGAAGTTTGAATCCAATTTTCGTATTCATCTCAATCTGCCAACCCACACTGTTCTTTGTCTTGTACCGATGGGACTCAACTAAACTCCCAAAACTCCAAGCACAGTAGGCGAGTTGGCCGTTGGTTGATAGTTTCCCTCTGGATGTTAAGGTAACATACGATGCAAGGTGGATATTCCTTCGGATCTCCGGCTCATCAATACTGGTAATCAGATTCTCATGGGTGAGATTGGCATTTTCGGCATGCAACAAGTTGTCAAGTTTGAAATTGGTTCCATGTGTTATCTCATCGATGACAGTTTTGAATTTCTCTGCCACTCCCGGCATTGTCACCACCAGGATAGGTTCAAGGGCTGATACATGTGCTGGATGGCCATGAGGTGGTGTTGTCTGGATCTCCAACAGGGGGAGTGGCACAGAATTCAATCTCTGGAGCGGATACTGCACCCGCTCTTCAGCGACAATGCTGGGAAAGTCATTCTGCGCCAAAATCACCCACTCTTCAAGCGTATTCCCCCATAAAACATACAGTGGCAACCCCATTACGACTATCTCAGTTACCAATTTGGATATCATTGCCTCTGCAACCGAGCTGCAAGTCTTTCCAAGACCCATTTCATCTGCCACCAGAGCTCCTGGCATATTTGCATCCCAAACCCACCTCCTCACAATGAACCAGATGGCCTAAACCTAGTGTGCCAGAAACTTAGTTCTGGGGAGATCAAGAATTGAATCCTGGTGGCCTGGAACCCGGTCATCTGGTGATTGACGAATCGGATGGGCATTCAGTAGCCTGACTTCCTCATCTAGACACTAATGTCCACATTTGTTGTTGAATGTACTGAGACCCGTATTCAATACTGAACTGGTATTTGCTGGATCGAGGACCTCCTCACTATCCTCCACTTGCTCCTGAACCTCCCTTGAACTGTTGTCTGCTGTCTTTTCATCTCCAATGATCTCTTTCAGTTGCTCCGATGTAAGCTGGGCAGATGCGCTTAAATTCCGGCACACCTGAAATTCATTGCCATGTTAGGTATTTGACAAACAAGAAACCATTGGAACAAATATATATGGATGCAATACAATCAATTCTATTCTTTCAATCCAAACTTTCATTAATACAAGTATCATTCTCTTTCCCACCATCATCCTCTCTCTCCTCTCTTCCACCCTTTTCGGAACCTTCCAAAGTCTTTGTTTAATAATTAGCAGTTGCGCACATCTAGCTTTAACACGGCCTGCGGGGATAACCTTTGTCAGTCTAATTATGTGCTCGCCAAACTCCTTCTCTGTGCCTTTTTGAATTTCGAGCAAAAATATTTTCGGATTGTGTCCTAGTTTCGACTTGAAACCCTTTGAAAGGCAACAGTTGTTACAAATCTGGCCATATATGGGGTTCATTATCATTTCCCCATTTGTATATAATCCCATATACTCTTCCTCCAAGTCGTCCTGCTCTAAGGTGCACTTGAACAACGATGTCATAATGTATGGCTCTTTGTGACCTCAATTTTTGTTGATGAAATCAATCAGCATCTCTCAGTGCCTCACATTTATCTGCAAGGCTTGGAGTTGTTTGGGGGCTAGAACCATATCGTTGCCATTCAACACCCAGCAAATCACAATCATGAACGTTGTATTTGGCAACTACGGGAGGTTACTTCTCGCCTTTTTACTCGCACCCTTGCCAAAATCTGTCGCCGGTCGCTTGTTGGCTCGCCTTCCGTTTTTCCTCACCTCCTGAATTCACTTGCACTTTTCTCCAAAAGCATCTCCTCCCATTGCCGGCGAATCCATTCAGCATTATCGAAATGATCCAATGGCAGCCAGGTCTCGAATGTCTCCAAAAGATTTGCCACAGCCAATTCCTTGGGTAGGGGTCCATCAAGAACCTGTTTCAATCGGTTCTGCCCCCGAATCATCGACTGATGGTCTTTCTCGATAAACCCAGCTGCCCAACTTTCTTCCACTTGTTGAACACACGATAGTTGGCCTGCCCCATCCTTTTGGCAAATTGCCTCAAGTAGAATTCGGTTTGCCTCAGGCTGAGTAGTGGTTTGCCTTCGGCAGCGCCCAAGTCCGACCAATCGTCGCGCTCACCACCTGCATCATAATTGTCAAAGGACATTTCCGGCAATGGGAGCAATTCTGCAATGCTTGCAACATCTGTTTTCTGTGGTTCTGCTGGCAGCTGGAATTGTTGCTTTGGGAGGCTAATCAGGGGTCTCCTAGGTGCGCCTGAAGGAGGTTCAGGTGGAGGATTAGAGCTGGACGATGTTGGCTGATTGACTGGATGGGTTTCCGGTGGTCCTGGAGGTACTCTCGGTGCACCTGGAGTTCATGACCCTTGTCCTGAAATCTGCAGAGGGGGGAACCTTTGAGACCTACCATAACCACCTTGGTGCAGGTCATATCCTTGACACAGTGGCCCATCACATGGATATACTTGGCTTGCGCTGGTGGTTGGTTGCGAACTGTGTGTCATGTTGAATGGAGAGTGCTGATTTAACTGCTGAGTGCCTGGAAATGGTTACTGTGAAGGTGGGTAACCATACCCACGTGGCGGTTGATATTGATTGGTTTGTTTCCCAAACCAACTGTCTTTGCCAGTGGGAGTTCATGAACTGTTTTCCAATGATTCTGAATTGTCTTCATGGCGTTGTTGCGTGCTAATTAGGGCACCTTGACATACCATGTACACTGGCTGTGGTGGAGATCTGTTCGTTGACATGTTCTGTGAACAATGATGGATGTAAACAACTATAGATGCAAGAAGTGGTATTGAATAAATCGGAGTATGGTAAAGTAAATTGCAGGTAGCAGTGACCTTCGGCGGAATGAAGGGCTTCTTATATCCCATTCTGTTGTCACCATCTGTGGTGTTTCACTCCACCTTTGATCCATGAATCCAACACAGCTGAGAAAAAGAAACCTTAATCTCACACATCCTGCCTTTCTTTGTTATATGCTCGAATCCATATACTAGGATATTGGATAGGTGCTCACCTGTGTACGCTTCCATAACTTTGCAGACCATAGAAAGAAAATGATATGATATCTCCATGAACCCAACAAGAACTATATCCAGTGTGCAGGTTAGCACATCTAGGAATATTACACATAGGTTGTGTCAGTACGACCTTGCAACCGCACTCAATAGGAGGCCTGTGAGTCGAGCGGCAACAGTGCTTGCTTCCTATTGAGCTCCTTGTATAAACCTCATTGTTCTCCTCAGGATTAATGCTACAGTCAGGGATCGTTACTGAAGCAACCATCGTATCAGTTCTGGATGATAATTGCGCAGGTATATAGCTAGCTAGGAAGCTCACCTACTCATTGTAGTAAGACAATCTACTTTCATTATGAGATGCTCGGAGACTCAAGCGTATGTATAACCTCACAATGCCGCAATGATGTAAGTATACATACGGCTCGACATTGCGATTGCACCGATGATAAACAAAACCACCTCTTCTCTGCTAATGACTTTCAACAGATGATCTGTATTATTATTGTGCCGGGATATGATATTATATATCCTGCTTTATGAAGAAAGCTGTTTGCAAGGGGACTTTATGTTACCCCGCATTTGGTGGGGTGCAATGCGGCTGTGATACGCTAACATCAGTTAGCTCGCTTTCAAACTAATATCCCTGAGGCTCTAAATCACCCCCTAAAGCATAATCGAAATTCATCAGAATACGTGTTCACTGACCATTCCTCAATTATGGTTAACACTCGTCAGAAACATATAACGTGCTGTATCTGCAAAAAGAAATTATTCGAGGAGAACTGACTTGAGGCTCACTATCAACAATGTCACCCAATATCTCTGAATGAACCGCTATTAACTGACGGGATTGTACCTCCTGCAGGCTGGGATCGACCCGAGCCATCGTGGTGAGACATAAGTAGGTGCACCTGAATGGCCATCCATGAGCTTAGTTAACTACTTCATCCACCCATAGACATTGTACCTGGTGCACCACCACCTGAGGATACTCCTAACGATGAAACTATACACTCCCAGAAGCCCAATCTGACATGTACCCCTGATCCAACAAAGACGAAGGCTCATAGGCATGTAGTTGGGGTGGATAATGTGTGGGGGAAAGTGTATGGTAAAGCAACTGGATTGTACAACAAGCATTGCAAATACTCAGAACAATGGAATCTATGGCATCATTTTCAGTCAGCACACGACTTTCAACAGGCTCAATCATTTAGCTAGCAAACCAAAACGTGGATAGATCAACATCTGGGGCGTGGACTGGAAAACTGCAAAATGTAATCATTCCAATCAGCAGATGCCCTGCAAAAGCTCCTCTCTCCACTTGATTTTGGGGTTGGTGATGATTGTTGGATTGAGGATAATTTACATATCTTCGGAACATTATACTACAGGGATATTTTCAACTGTATTCAGTTCCTTTTGCCACATCTCCCATTTCAGGTGCACCTCAATTTGGATATGGTGTACGTCGTAGATTCAGAAAATCACCGAATATACTGCGTGATGAATACTGGTGATTGGTGGTGGGATTTGCAAGATGAACTTCCTGCTGGAGCGATGGTTGTGCCAGTCATTGGTGCATCCGACAAGACTCACTTGACCAATTTTTGGGGTGATCTGCATGCCTTGCCGCTGTATCTCATAATTGGTACTATTTGAAATGATATCTGCTGCAGCCCATAAAAGCGGACCGGGATTCTTGTTGGGTTGATCCCCTGTCCCCCGAAAGGTGTCAAAAATACTGACAACGCACGGAAATCTGTGGTTGGAGCCGTGCTGTCCCCACTCTGGCATCATGACATAACTGCGCCTGGCTTGAAATGGAATTGTGCTGATGGATTCCAGAGACAATGTTATCCTCTTTTGGCGGCCTGGGTGGAGGATTATCCAGAACAAGTGATGATTGCTGAAGTCTCATATGGCTCATGCCCGATGTGTGAAATTCCTAAAGATGCACCGATTGGACAATCCACTATTCAACTACTCAATCACCCACGAGATTAGGATGTTCACTTGTAGCTTCTGGATGAACCCAATATCGATGTTCTGCTCTCTCTTGATGATCATCCAATCCGCAACGTGTTTTGGCACTATCTTCTCTGCAATGTATATCGGCTTTGGCAGCCTGATGAATTGCATCAGCTGCTCCTCGGTTTTGTTCAAGGCTTATTGCACTTGGTGATCGAATACATGAAAAGCAGAAATGTGAAGGATCAATGTCACAATCAATTCACAGCGGTACCATGATATCCGGGCCTCCAGCGCATCTCTAAACCATTCAATTCGATGAAAATCAGCTCCTGGCAGGGTAAAGAGATGCAGGGCATGATCAGAACGCTAACAGTGAATTGCATTCCAATTCTTGACTGCCCCAAGGTTGACCGGAAAACTCCGGCAGAAACAGCCTCTGATGAAAATGTGATGTGAGCAGTGTGGGTATTATGTGAATTCTCTCTACATGTCGGCCAACAAAATCACTCTGATCTAACCCTCACAGCCGTAGATGATGCGCTGACGGGATTTTGCAAGAAGAAGAATCCAGTTCGAGAACAGAAAATATCGAAGTCTGCAAAGGCCCAAGTGGATGACCCTGTGGCAAGAGAATCCCATCAGTTACGTGCACAAATGATTCAGAAAATCCGTGCTGCACTTGAGGTTCAGGCATACTGGGCTGAAATGGTTACAACCACAAGGCGAACGCAATTTCAGGTGTGCCTGGATAGAGCCCGACATGCGGCAACCACATGGTCAAATGCTGATCGGCAGAGTGCAATCGAGCAATTGAAGCGAGAAAACCATCAGGTGACACCTGTTAAACGCAAGTTTTTCAAAGGATTATTCCAACATCATAAGTGACAACAATTGCAGGAAGTTGGAACTAAAGCAACCGGTCCCAGAAGCACATTTGGCAAAAAACTTCCTCAGATGAAGACTGCTGCAGAACAAGAGGTTTATGGGATGGCAAACAAGACCGCTGACAAGCGTGTGGAATTTCGGGTCAGTCTATCCGATGATCAGACTGAAGCCGCCTCATGGAGTATCGCTGATATCGACCTCATTCGGAATCAGCTGGAGAGAGAGATTTATTGTATCACTTCAAAAGACAAGATGCGTTTCAAGAAGGAATTGTCCATCCAGTTGCTCGAATTTGAAGCTTGGGGGCAGGAAATTGGTGTTTAGATGCTCCAGAAAACCATCGAACAGAGCATAGTCCATTTCGGATGTCCAAAGATGCATCTTGTGAGCCATATATCCGACTCAATTGGGCGAAAGGGTTCTGGCGACAATTTCCCAAACCGATATTTGTGAACGGCTACCTATCGCCAATGTGAAAGAGGTATATTGATCTACAAATCAAGATAATTACATTCAACAGATGCTCAAGAACAATGACCGGTATACTGGTCTTGACTATATGGAGGAGACGCTGTCTCATCTTGCCCTCCAAGGCTGGTACGATATTGACTCATTAAAAGTTTTCAACATACTATCCACATCTGACCAACGGCAAAATACCCGCAAAGCCAATCTTTTACTAGGTCAGCATTGTCAGGAAGTGCTATTTTTCCGCCCCATATCACAACAGGTACATCATGTGAGAGAAACCCATGTCCGCAGTGTATGCAGGAGTATCAAATAAACCTCAGTCAGTGATGCATCAAAAGATTTCGGAATTCCCAACATTGGTCAGCAATTCTGTGCACAAATTGAACAGGACTGGGTACATCAGGTTTGTGCACTGGTCCTCGGAAATGGTCAGAATCTATTCATAGACAGTAGATTTAATAAATTTCACAATGGGCTGTTGTACTACGGTCAACCACTTCACTGCCCTACATCTGTTGAGCGTCTGGGAATTGATTGCAAGCTAGAATATATGGATGCCAACCAAGGGATCATGCCTGAATCTCATAACATCTGGGTCCAATATACAGACAGTAAGCTCGATAACACCTTCCAAGCCCGTGTTCCATCTTTTCATGTATTATATATTAGCTGGACTCCACAGAATCAGAGTCTCCAATTTCTGTAGCGCCTGCCTGCCGGAAAAAGTCTACTGACCATTTCTAAGCGGTGCAAGAAGACTGAACAATGGATATTACGTCCTCAAGTACCAGAATATGCGGTGGTAATTGCAACAAAGTGCAAAGATCTGCATGGTAGGGATGATTGTGTTGACGGATTCATCCTGGTTGTCCAACAGACTCATCAGATGCATATTGTACCTGTCGGAGCAATTGTTTGACCGGGACATTCGTTGCAAGAGAATACTGCATTTGATACAATCGATAGTGTATGGATTGTAAATAATCATGTGGATTTAGATACCTACTGGACTGTATTTTAAACTTACATGCCTGGATCAAGGTATGCAGGACGAAGATTGTTAGTCAAATTGTACTATTTTAGTTCAACAGTATAAACATCTCTCCCGGAGAGTATGCCTTCAAGTTCGAGGTGCACCGAAATAGTCTTGGAGACGCGGCCAATACTCCCAATACCCTCAATACCTCCAAAATTTGCACATTCTAAAAGTTTGATTTTGTAGCATTTTGAAGTTATCAATACACTCTTGAGGATATTCTTGGATTCTATTCCACAACTTCCGGAGTATCGAAGAGCCCTGGGGACGTAGTCTCATACCACCTGAGAGCAAATCGTGTTACATTCAGCCTATCTGGGAGCATGTGGAAGCATCTGGAAGCATCAGTGTGGCAATTCCGAGTTGCAGAGTTGTTCTGTTGTAACTTCCAAACCATTTTACACTTTGCTGATGTGCTTTTCCTTTCTACACACTTTCTTGATCCTTTCCGGAAGTTGCTATTGTTTAGAAGGTGGGACAAAGGAATGGATATCAATCAGGTGGACGAGACATCCTATACTACACAATACCAGGACCCAGTTCTGAAGTATGTGGAGAATGAATAATGGGCCAAACATCGATGCGTGCCAGTCAATTAACTCCAAAGCTTACCAAACAGCAATCCAATCTCCTCTGCAATGGCTTCAGAATCTTTTCAATAATCCTTTGATCCATATGATTTGTCCAGCGATGATGAAGAATACTTGACGCCTAACAATGTGGCTGAGACGACACCCAGACAAAGTCATCGCGCTGCACGCTGATTGAACACTGCCAAACTGTATTTGAATTCTCCGCCTGAAGCACCAAAGAACTGGGAGCAAAGCAATCCAAATCTCAATGATTACTACTCCAACGCAATGGAGTTCAGCAGTATATTTTGCATGCTGGACATGACTGACTGGTGGCCTCAACAGGAGGAAACACATTCAAAGTACGCCATTCAGTCCAATGCGGTGCGCGAGATATTTTCTATCATACCACATGTTTTCGGGGTGGAAGCCAGTTTTTCCCTTCGCTAAGATGTTATCGACTGGAGGCAGTTCAATACCCGAAGTGAAACCCTTCGCAGAAATGTTGTTGTAAAATTGTTCACTTGAGGCAATAACGGCATTTTGGTAGGCACAGACCCAGAAATGGATAACACAAACACGGAAAATGACTCAGAAATGACGAAAGAAGCCAAGGAAAGGACGCTGCACTGAATGGCCAAAGTTCACAAATTTTTGGAGATGTTGCAGGGCAGCCAAAACATATGTATTATACAGAAGGAATCGTGCCCTCAAAATGACCAGATGACCGATGTGGGATATATTTCGGACATTGAAGATATTGTCAAAGCATCCTGGTTACTCTGTCATCATGATTGTGCAGCAGCATTCAAATTGGCAGAAAGATCTCCTTTCGTACCACCTTTTTTTTGCCAAGGACCTTTCTGGAAGACACACTCAGATCTTAAATGTCCGCTGAATCATAAGAATCAACCATCATCCATTTGAAAGTGACAAGGATCGCACACCTGAATGCATTTAGGACATTGACTATTGGCTTAACTGGAATGGGGACTGAGATAATCCAAATCTCAGTGAAGCTTATTGCATGGTGGGCATTGAATCTGATCAGGAACAAGGAAATAGCTTTGAGGCTCCGGAATTCCCGGAGCAGTGGGATGTGAGTGCCGTGCCATATTTTCCTGGATTGATTCACCCTACACGAAAGTCAAAGAGATATGCTAAAAGAGTGTTGGTGACGGTCAATGCAATCGAAACGAGAAGGAACCAGGGAGTGATGCTAAAGTAGTGCAGAATGCGTTAATGTTTCCCCAGCTTCTTTATGTATCTAGACTGAGTGTTTAAGTTAGAGATATATTATGCAGGAATGGTGAGCAGAAGGTTGTGAATATTGGTTGATAAACAGATGTATAGCAGGCGCAATGAAGCTTTTGGCAAGACACATAAATTTTTGTCTTGTGCAGGCAAACTGTACTAGAATGTTACTATGCTCGGCTTTTCCACAGGTCAACATCGCAATCTGGCAGAAAGACTACCAATAAGTTCAAATCATGATGATAACTACTGTCGATGGCAGCAGATATTGAATGGACAGTACAGTCAAATGAGTGGCAACGGAGCGTCAATGATTCTTTGTCTTTAAACTCGGGTAATTAGTCAGTGACTTGGCCATTTTGATGCATACTGAATGTATTGGCTACCTTTATAAGCCAAAAAGAAAGCAACACGCTCCCTGCCTGATCATAAAAATGAGCGTCAACGGAGCGTCAATTATTTTTGGCCTTGAATCATGGTTAATCAAAGCGCAATGTGGCCATTAATGGCTATATATAAAGTTGTGACTGGTTTGACTGGCTAACACGCTCATTATCACTGAATTGAAGCATTGACAATGATCTAAATTGTGGTTGTCCAGGAGGTTGTCGCGGGAACATTGCTTGTTATCTGCCTATAAAGGCTGCCAATTCCCGGTATATAGATGTCTGCGATCTTTCACCAATTGGATTACTGAAGATGCAAGAGCAAAAATTGTTGAAGCTCCGTTGACACTCATTTTCAGAATGGGGCAGGCAGTGTATCACTTTCTCATTTGCTTATAAAGGCAGCCTATACATCATTTATGAATGTCTGCATCTAATTGCCACTCATATGATTCAAGATGCAAGACCAAAAATCATTAACTCACCATGGACTCTCATTTTCAGAATGGGGCAGAGAGAGTTTCACACTTGTTTTTTATTATAAAGGTGGCCAATACATCAGAAATGGAGAACGACATACCAATGTCAATATTTTGCGTTTATCAATAGGATATCTGAATACGACCAGAAATAGAAATCCCTGAAAATCAGAACAGCAGAATACCACTGATGGGGCTACCCAAACCTGGCTGAACCTGCAGGTTGACGGGTACGGGTCGTGGTTTGGCCTGCGAAAATTAATGTTAGCAATGGTTCAGGGTAGCCCGCCAGCGGTCCGGGTTTGGACAGTAAAAACGAGTTGCTTGTGTTCCACACCAGTCCCAAAACCCGACCCGCTGATACTTCACGGACCTATCCCAGACCCATTCATATAAGCCGGCGGGTTTCGCCGGGTTTGCATAAACCCAGCGGCTAAAATCTCAGGATCTGTGTTTCGGGTTTCACATGTATGGTCACATTCAGATATGCTACTATTCATCACAAAATATTTACACAGGTTCATTACAGTTCATTTTCGAAGTATTAGCCGCCTTGATATACAAAACACACAGACTCACGGGCCCAACCACATCCTGAAAATGAGCATCAACAGAACGTCAACGGAGTGTCCACGATTTGTGGTCTTGCATCTTCGGTAATATGAGTGGTGCTTGATCACAAGCATCCATAAAGAAGGATATTGCAGCCCGTATAGGAAGAGATGAACAGGATATTCTAGCCACACCCTCCGGGACAGTAACAACTTATTTCGTTTACAGAGCTACCACTAAGTATTCTTGATCCTTTTAGCTTATAATGAGAGTCAAAACAATGTATATATACAATAACCGCTACATCGTGCTGTGATTAACTATGATGGAAGGCCAACAATCGTTGACACTCTGTTGAGGTTTATTCTGAACATGGGGCAGGAAGCATTTCACTTTCACTTTTGCCTATAAAGGCGACCAATAATCAGTTTATGACAATGTGCAACCTGTTGCACCCCAGATTACCCATGATACCTGATCAACAATTGTTGACGCTCCATTGACACTCATTTTGATGATGTGGCAGGGAGTGTATTGCAATCTGTTTTGCCTATAAAGGCAGCCAAAGATTCCTGTATGACTGGATACAGCCTATGGGAGGTGTGATTTCCGAGGACGCATCACCAATATTTGTTGCCTCTCCATTGGCGCTCATTTTCATGATGGGGCAGGGAGGGTATTGCAATCTGTTATACCTATGAAGGCATCCAGAAATTACTTTATGACTGACTACAACCTAGCGGAGGTGTGATTTCCCAGGATGCATGACCAAAAATTGTTAATGCTCCGTTGATGCTCATTTTCATGATGGGGTAGGGAGGGTATTGCAATCTGTTTTGCCTATAAAGGTAGCCATAAATTAGTTTATGACTGACTACAATCTATTGGAGGTGTGATTTCCCAGGACGCATGACCAAAAATTGTTGGCGCTCTGTTGACGCCGTTTTGCCATGGTTGTATCCACAATATGCAATCATTTAATTAGGCACACTCCATCATTCACAATGTTTTGGCTGCCTTTCTGGAGTTTTCATTCACTTTCTTCTTGATTACTTCGTTATTCTTTAATAACACATAGATATATATAATAATAATGGTGAAAATCCCGTGCCTTTCAGTGAATGCTCATCATTAGTTGCACGATCGCTTAATCCGCTGCTCTTGTCTTCAAACTGAATGTTAGCTACGTTACCACACCACAAATACTGTCCTAACCATCATCAGTCAGAATATCTGGATCAAAATCGGGATCGTACTGGGTATCCTCATCATCATTAAGACATTCAGCACAGGGTAGAGCTGAATGCGAATATGTATATCGGACTGGCAAATTGTCGATTTGAGAAGGATGAGCTCCGGATGTGTGACCAGTTGGGGCGCGTGGTGTGCCGCGCAGAGGTGGAGTCAGCTCTGGAGTCTGCTCTCTGCATCTGGCGGGTGGAGGTGTACCTGTTCCTGTGTGTCACCAGGGTGGCTGCGGATTCTCTGCGGTGCCATTAGGGCAAGAATGGCCGCCGGACTTTTGGTTTTGACGAAGCATTGCCGGGTGTCATTGTATCACAGCCTTCACCCTTTTATGCACAGGAAACTCAACACCCCGCTTCTTCTCTTCTCTGACCTTGGCGCATGGTTTCTTAATGAGATATTTCCTATCCTCTATTGCGGTGCTCGAAAAGCATTCATTGGCCATTGTGGCTATATTCGACACCAGGCGCATGTCGGACTGTTCCAGCTGTACCCGAATTCCTTGCCTTGCCATAGTTGCAGACATGTTGAAACCTACAAGAGAATCATTGCTGCTTCTAACAATGAAATTCGGCTGTTACCTCCACCATATATGCATCTGTAGCTTCCTCCAAACTGATTAAAGCCTGTTTCATCCACTGACAGGGATGCTTATCATGAAATTCATTTGCGAAAATCCCAGAGCTAACAACATCATGTTGTTCAATTTCGCAGACTTGGCGGATTAATGCCTTGGTCGACCAAGGAGGTTTACAGTTGCGGGCAGTAGTAATTTCGTTACCTAGCTCTCTACGGACACCCGCTGTTCATTATATGGTTGATTGACCTCTGTTTCCCTCAATATAGATATACTCACATCCAACTGCATGCTGCTTCGTATTTTAGCTGCTTCCAGTCGTGCTGACAATTTTGAAATATGCATCCCGGGTCATATGTTTGGTGGCTGCATTGCCACTGGCGTCGCATTCAACACACGTCTGTCTTCACTGTGGTTGTGTCAGAAGAATGTGTATGTTCGATGAAGCGCCCACCAATCGGCCAGTAGTCGATCCGTTCTTCCCTGGCGAAGGTGGTTGTGTATCCATGATGTGTTGCTGTGGAATAGGAGACGAAGATGGTAATGAGAGGAAGTGGGAAGCCCTGAGGACTATATAGTCAGCATCTTGTCAGAATGGAATGAGTAGCAGCCAACATGATTGTTATGCACAAGATGAATCCTGCTGAGTCCAGCTGCAACTTGCAGGGGTTTCCCACCGCCCCGCAATTTGCAAAAAGTAGGTCTAATGATGTTTGTTTGGTAAGAAGGAGACATTGTGTTGCACAACCACCAGAATCGCCTAATCGCTAGATATTAATAGGATGTAGTTCGAGGGAAAGAACCTGTGCTGATGTTTGTCTCAAATCATCCCCGGGATATTACATGAAAATGACACTAAGAATCAGGTCATGTTGTATAGTTAGCGTCACTATTCCTGATTTATTACTCGTCAAGAAGAAGATTTTGCTTTGTTCAAGATAAGTAAATGTACCAACCATGACATAAAAGCCACAGCTTACCTCCATATTGTCCATAACTTACAATATCCAACATCTCGCCTAACAACAAGGTCCACGTGAAATACAATGGTCAATGGTCCGAAAATGAACTTTTCGTCACTTCACACTGGCACAAACAGCAAATCAACAACATGGTCAACCCAACGATGTCAACCATCGAATGAAGGCAAGAGCGGCTTCGAGGCAGAGAGAGTCTGACCCCTTGGGGCCCTGCACAGCGTGAGATACAAAAAGAAGCTTGCGGCAGAGAAACGACGAGAAACACACTTCATAAGCAATGAAGACCAAGAGAAATAGATTGAGGATAATGTTGAAAGAGAAACAGTTGGGGCAAGAGAGCAAGGTGAAGACGCAGAGGCAGCGGTTCAGCAAGAGCAGGACAATGTAACGCATGCTGAAATTGCAGGATTGACGTCCAAGAAGCCGGAGAAGACGATTGAGGAGATGCTGGTTGCCATTGGACACAGTCTGAGTGATCTTGTAAGTTCCGATGATGGGGAGAATGGGGAAGATGAGAATAATGATGTGAGTGGGCAGTGAAAGCTGAGCTAAGTTGACGAACCCGGATGGGTGATAAGCACAATCAATAAAACGGTACAGCAGCGCATGGATAGGTTTCGGCAGAAGCAGATGAAGCTCGACGAATTGACTCAACTGGGATGGCAGGATGCAGCCGACTACTTCAGTGAACGAGATGATATGTACGGCACATCTCACTTGAGGGTTCCAGCAGTCGTTCAGCCACAAACAAACGATGACGCTCTGCTGCCTCCACCGACTACATTTGGAGAGCTTATGGAGAGTCTGGACATTGTCCCCGGAATATCGCAAACGACGCAAGGGACTTCTTGACCAAGAAGTAGTCATATCAGGATAGGTTAGGTGAAGCCACAGTAAGAATTGAGCATACCTAGTGGTCAGCCAGCTGCGGAGCCAGATTCGTCAATGTTGCTGAAAGCGAAGCCAGTTGAACCAGTAAGCTTTTACCCCTGCATATAGCCTCCAGCTAATTACCATATATATAGTAGATTCCAACAAAGAGATGGTGATGGCTCCTGCGTCTGCGGCAGGATGCAGATGAAACTTTAATTGTTGACGTCTGATCGCAGTGAAAAGCAATTTGTTTACCAGTTTTGCTACGTGTCAGCTTTTTCTTGACTTCAGTGACCAAATTGTGTGACATGACATCAGCAACAACCCTGGTTTCCGTCTGAAAAACCCGGGTGTTCCGGACGGCTCTGACGGCTCAGACGGAACCTCGTACCCTCTGACGGAGAATTACACGCTGCCTGTCGCCCAGGCGACGGGTCGAGTTGCACAGCACGGCACCTGGGAGCGTCAGCGACAAACCTGTGAGCGTCTGGGAGCACCTCGAATCACAGTAGAGCATTCTGGGAAAAACAACATCTGGGAACGCTGCTGGTGCGCCTGGAACTCATAGCTACTACTAATCGTGCAACGATTT
>Ga0307512_10002049_pt1 | contig 26550 bp, 35 predicted proteins | sample 14_EM_MG_FD_200267 | JGI IMG/M metagenome (GOLD analysis project Ga0307512, IMG submission 200267) | Populus trichocarpa ectomycorrhiza microbial communities from riparian zone in the Pacific Northwest, United States - 14_EM | ecosystem: Host-associated > Plants > Roots > Unclassified | place... | reverse complement strand
CATGAAGAGATTACAGGAGGATGGGAGGAGAGGGGCGGAGTGCAGTTAGCCTAGATCTCGCAGTTGCAGCTCGGTGTTTTGTATTCTACTCACCGATATCAAAAGTATCCGGACACCCCATTTAGGTAATAATCTGAGACATTGCCTTAAATAACAAACTGTTTTGGGTATAATGAGGCTATGTATAGAAGTTTTGCACCCATTTCTTTTTATGACGAGTAATTTAATCTAATCAATCTAGAGACCGTCTGGTTACTTTGATATCGGCCATGGCAATCATAATCAATCACTCTTTCTGTCCGATGTTCAGTATGTTGCATGTGTACCTGCATCGTGAGCTTCAGCCTTAGGTCCGTTTGATATGCAGTTGGTGTATGAGGATATGCCTCAGGAGAGCGGCTCATATCAGTGCAAACGGAGATGCAAACGGATATGATATGGACACGGATGTGGATATGGATATAGGAGTCAAGTCTGTATATATACGGCCTTATAGCCTCGAGAAGATCAGTCAATCAACAAGTCTTTCTAGCATCCAAAGTAATACAGTATGATGGCAAAGGGCTAATAGCCCTAAGCCCGCACTATATCACAGACCAAGTCAGTTTGTGCAGTTTGCATTAAATCAGTTCCAAACACCGTACCAGGAGTTGGTCTACTCTCTTATACCAGACGTTTCCACCCCCCCGCCTCGCAACGGATGAACTTGCGAGTGAGATGAAAATCTGGCCAGCAAGAATAGAGTTGCCCTTGGCTTCTGTAGCAAAACGAAATTCAATTCTGTTGAAAACTGTAATTCGGACCCACCCATTCACCTCTGCCTTTATTCCAACTCCCCATCCCCGAACAGACTTAAAACACTAAAGCTACGTCATAACAACTCACACTGAGATTAACCTATCTTGTTGGTATCGATGACGGCATCAAGAGCCGAGCATCATCATGGCAACACTACTGTAGAGTATATTCCTCTTAGTTTGATTGTTGAATGATAGCAGCCTACTTCTTCTATCCAAGGAACAGCGACTGGATATCGCAGGGTCGACCCAAGATGCAGAGAAGGAACTTCAAGTCAACACGTGGGGAAGGGAATGTCGAAGCAGGATTGAGCGACACTAAAGCGAAGTCTACATGATCAAGAACCCAGCTGCTTGGTCGAGTGTTGAACGGATTCCTAGACCCGAAGATCTGATAAGAAACAGAAGGTGCTAAGACACCCTTGCAGGCCGGCATGGCAACAGATCAGCCGGATAATAAACCTGGTATTCGTCAACGGCCCGAATTCATAAATGGTGTAGAATACAGTTCCTGAAAAGATGAATCGAGAACCGCTTTCGCAATCAAGAAATCACCGGAGGCAAAATTTAGACTATGCCATTTTAATCTGTGAGATTGCGTTAACGACTGGAGGGACAGGCTCAGTCACGACTCGCCACTTTGAACTAATATCGAGTGTTAGTTAATGGAAACTGACATACCCTAACTTGGTAGCGCGGTGCACTACTTAGCCTAGTCTCGGAACCTATCTAGCTATTCCCTCTTTTGGGCATGCCACAAGTTATTTGGTGCCGGGCCTGAGGATTACGACGACCAAACTTGAAAGGTGTCTGTATTCAGGTGCGCTTGCCACCTCAGCTTTTACGGTATTGCATACGGCCAGAGGCGCGTGACAAACCTTACTTCCAACTTCTGCAGCCACAGCTCCGACCGCCCAGCTTCTCGACACAAATGGCGGTGTAATCGGCACCCAGAAATTGTTGCTTTCGGCCGTCGAATAGATGGGCCTGATAAGCGCTTCAAATGATAGCAAAATCGATGATCTATCGGACTAACTTCAAGTTCACCCACAAACAAAACACCAAATGAGCTGCACTTCACTAACTATTCCGCATTGATGACCCATAATTGATATATCCATTCTATCAAACAAAAACAAACCGCTGGAACAAACCCATCATTCACGCAAATAACAAAAATTACGCATCAGCACCAAAAATCTTGACTCTTTCCTCCAACGGCTTAAAAGCCTTCTCTCCCGCGGGGACCGTAGGAGTTCCAATAACCAGCTGCGACTGCAACTTCCAACTCTCAGGGATATTCCACTCCGTGCGAACCTTCTCGTCAATTAAGGGGTTGTAGTGCTACCAAAATCAGTCTCGTCCTCATCAAAACTTCCGAACGTGTGAACTCACCTGGAGATTAGCACCAAAGCCCTCGGCCTCGAGCGCTGTCCACGCCACAAACTGGTGCATACCCGAAGCGTGGTTGGAGAACTCAGGGAAGCGATCGGCATAGAGCGGGAAAGCCTCCTGCATAGCTCTAACAGAGTCCTGGTCTTCTCTTATCAGCATTACATCCCCTCCCCCAACAGATAAAACTCACCCTCAAACCACAGAACAGTTCCGTACGCAGCCTTGAAGGCATTAAGCTTTTCGAGGGTAGGCGGGAAAGCCTCGGCAGGGACGATAGCTTTCAAGACCTCGATGGCGATATCCCACAGCTTCTCATGCTCAGCCTTAAGCAGGACGATAGCACGGGCGGACTGCGAGTTGTAGCTACTGGGGACGTGCTTGATGGTCTCGTTGACGATGTCGATGATCTTTGAGTCTGGGATGGGAGACTTTGCTTCGAGGCCGTAGATGGTGCGGCGGTTGCGGACGGCGTCGAGGAAGGCAGTGGACGACATTTTTGGTAGATTTGATGAAGCGAAGCGTGTGGAGAGGGTGAGGCGTTTGGAAGTTGTTGTTGTAGTGGTCTTGAGAATGTTGAGTATGGATCGAGAAAACATGCTGGACTCCGAGGAGCAAAGGGGCTGGTTTTAAAACCTCTGCCTCTGGTAGCCCAAGTTACAATATTTCCATCGAATTCTCCTAGGCCCCAAAAGCCAAGCTAAAAAAAATTCCCCAGGTACTATGCGGCGTAGGCGTACGGGGTAGCGGTTTGGCAGCATTCCATCATCCGTGTTTCGTTGTAGCACAAACTCAGGAACTCCGCTAACTCACGATTTGTGGGGGTTTGCTTATGATCTGCTTGGAAATCATGAGCTCCCACCCGCCATCCCTTTTTTCCCGGCTAACGTAGTCTCGGAGGGAGAAAATAAGGGTTCCGATTAACTAACGGTCGTGGGTTAATTGGCAGGTGGATAGATGTCCGAACGGAACATCTGTGGCGGTGCAATACTGTGGCGTGGATTAATATCATGCAACATGTGCATCGGAACTCCGGTTGTACGCAATATTTCAAAACTTTGATTGAACAACTGATTAATTGACTTCCCTGGTTGTGACAAATCGCAGGTATACTGCTAAGCGAGGGGTACCGAGTCACAGTGTGATAATTAATGATTCGGTGCGCATTCCTAGTGAATGCAAATCCAACACACCAGCGTTGCTCCGCGCTTCTACCTGCATCTCTAGGCTCAAAATTTCACGGCAGCGATAAGGATTAGTTTCCCATCGGCAGAGCATTGCGGAATGTGGGGGTGATAGTACTGGCTGCCGAAGGGTATGTACGGCGATGGTGGGCGATTCATGTGCTTGTCGATTGGTTTTCATGGCTGCAAATAGGAGATATGATGTGTTTACTACCATAGTTTATACACAAGCACTGCTCTCTTCATATTGCAACCTTCACCGGTAGGAATGTATACTAGTCGTGTAGATTCTTACACCTAGACGTCCCTCCCCAATCTCTTCCGAAATTACGCTTGTTCCAACAGATTCAGTACAGTACAACACGGTACATTTCCTCCCTTACATACCAGTCAGAGCCAGCTCGTAAGTCTCCTTCCCTATTCACAAAAAATTTCACCGTGGGACACCCTATCCTTTTGCCTTTTCAACCGTGCAGCTCATGCTTCGTCTCCCTCGGGAAAGGACCCAGCTCTCTAATATTGGGTGGAAGATTCAACTCCATAACCGCAGTGGAGGTATCCAACTCTGGAATTATAGGAGGAGGACTCAACGCTGCGGAAGTACTCAACTCCGCAACCCCCGTAACAACATCGTCCTCCTTCCCCGGTGACACCTCTAACCTTCTCACTGCAGCCTTTCGCTTTCTCCTTCTCGCAACCAGAAAAGCGCTGAAACCGAGGAGGGCAACCGTAAGAAGCCCTGCGAGAATACCACCGACAATGGTGCCGATCTTCCATGGTGACATGCCATTGCTCACCTCGGAGGTCCAGGTAGGATAGCTCTCCGGGGCGTAGACACTGGTGCCGCTCCCCTGTACGTCGCTGATGGTAGCAGTCGGGCTAGATGCAGCAGCAAGCAAGTCTGTACTAGTGATAACAGTGGAGAAACCCCTGAGAACGACGGTGATAGTCGGAAAGGTGGTTGTTTCCGTTCTGAAATATTTCTCATATTGACTGCAGTCAGTGTCCATGTACTCTTCCTCGTACAGGTAGTCGTTGTTGTTGCAGTTACCAGTTCTCCCAACACACCCTTTGAGAGTGCTCCTGTATTCCCCGATCCTAGGGCAGAGGCATAAGGGATCATGGTTGTACTCAACACCTGGAAGTGGGCACAGTGCTTGGATAGCTTCCGTACGGCATGGTGTGCAATCTCCGTTCACCAACGGGAGTCGGAGTAGAAGGAGCGTGAGGAGATAATCGAAACGCATGGCGGTTAATTGGTTGGTGGATAGGGATGGGCGGAGATGGATGTGGGTGGTAGGAAAGTTGTTGGAGAGAGACACCGAGGGAAAGAATTGGGGTTGACGTCTGGCGGGTTCCTGCTTGGTGTATTATGCCCTTAGTTCGAGTATGCACCCTCCTGGCGGCCACCTGACAGGCGCGGCTTCCTATAGCCATCCCATATTTTTCACTGCTATCCATCAACCTCAAGTTTTCGCACTTCACTTGCAGTCCTCTACTATTGACCAATATCTACGCCTATTACAGCTTCTGTGTCAGAACGCTCAAAATTCAGCCCAATAACAATGATGAAGATTGAGCACTTGCAACAACGACCACCACCAAAATACTCTCAATAACAGCCGAGATTGCTAAGATTGCAGAGTACGACGTTCATACCCAGAAGTTTTGCGGGTATTCCCCTTCTAAAAGCCTATCTGGTGATGCTGAAGTACAGTGTTCATGAGGGTAAACTCGCCACAACAACTCCTCCAGACTTTTACGACATTCAACGAGCCAGCCTAGCGAATCCCCCTATACTGTTACACGAGATGTTACCAAATGAACGTGTTAGATGGAGCCTATGTCTCTGGAATACCAGGATTCCGCATGAGACCCCTAACCCTCGCACTCTAGCCACCGTTCATGGATGAAGCCGGCGGCGGTAACTTATGCGTCTGTCTCGTTTCCCTTAACCCAGGAACCGTTTCTATGGGGCATGGAAAGTTTTACATTGATCGCTTCCGAATTCCTAGAACACTAGGCTGCGTACCACACGGGGTACTGTAAGCTTCCCTGCTCTTCAAGTAATTGAAGCTTGATATTGTACGTCTATCCACGAAGCTTTGTCAGACACGAAATTCACGAACTCCGCTGCCAGAACTTGTCTCATCCAAAAAAGCACTCTTCGATGGGCAATCGTATTGATGTGGTCACGTTGAACAAAGCTGTAGGAAGCCAGTATTAGTGGCAGGATGGAGCGAGGCGATAGTGGGTAAACAGATTGCGATGTTTGGAATGCCATAGCATAACGGGTGACCGACGGTGATGACACAATCCACCTTACCTTCGCCTCGCAAAATGCAAACTTAATCATTCTAAATATTGCTTCGATTTGCCTCTAATTAAGCTTTTTCATAGCGCCGGCAAAAGCAAGGTTCGTTCTTGGGACAGCCTTACTTACGCCTTGTGGAACAGGCAATAGCGGGGAATAAGGCTTAAATAACGGTCCTCGAACTGAGCCCCAACCTCCTTCAACTTCCCATCTTGAACCCTCATTTTTTAAATTCCACCTACAACTAATTTTCTCACACACTTTTAATATATACCTCCCACACACTTTTTTCCGCTACCCCTCTTTTCACTATTAAATACGCACCATGGCAGAATCCACCGACCACCCTCTCAAAGTTATGAACCCCGATATCGAGGCCGACAATAACAACGAAGAAATGCCTTCTCCCAAGACTTTGAGTGAGATTGCGGGCGCAAGTCTCGCTGAGATCCCCGCCGCAACGGGGAAGAAAAACGAAAACATTCAGCAACCCCCCAATACCCCGGCGCCGAGTACTTCTACCCCGGAAATCAGGATTGTCGGCCCCGAAGACTCAGACGGGGATGGTGGTGTTTCTGTGCTTCACATCGAGCAATACCAACTAAACTACATCTCCCACAAGACACCATCGCTCCACCCAGTTATCGAGAATGACCAAACCGTGGACCCGTTGCTGCTGAGCGTCCCGGGCGATAGTCCCGGTGGATCTCAAAGACGCTTACCGATCCCCCAAGACTCAGATGACAACGGCTATCCTCTTGAAAGAATCAATAGCCAACCTCCTCTCCAGAACCTCACTCCACCACCAGCTTACGAAGAAGCCGCCGCTGAAGACCATACTAGGTCAGCCATCCCCTTGATCCTCCTCCGTATCCCGTGCGTCCGCAGCTCCCTCACAGGCACAGTCCACTTCCACCCTCTGTTTGAGTGGGAGTGTACACTCCCGCCGCCGCTGAATCTCCTCAAGAAAATCAAGGCCGCCGAGGGAACCGGACGCTGTAAGATCCAACGGAACAACATAATGTCCTCTAGTGAATGTACCGGCGACGAGAATATCGAGGAGTTGTGGGAGGAAATTGAGCGCCGATTGTTGAATATCTACGATAAATGGTATCTAGGCTGGGATGGGTACATGAGAAACGGCGTTTGGGCGGCGGAGTGGAGGGGAGAAGGGAATGAGGCGGTAAGAAGAGTTCTGTGCACAGGTTTGGATGAAACTGATGTGATTGGTGTAGATTGACCCCAATGCTACTTTGAGGGATATTGTGGGCGAGATTTCGGTGACTGGAGCCGCAGTGGTTGTGATTGGGCTGAGGAATGCGGATCAGAGGTGCGTGTTTCGTGGGATGGCCCTAGAGGAATCTACCGGACCTGGAGTTCCTCCTCCGACTCACGAAGCGTGGAGGGGGTGGTAACGAAATACCAGACGAGGTTACTGCAAGGGTTTTAGGCGATATGCCTATGTTACTGTAGGGGTTATGGTGTTTCCCTTAATTATGTGTCTTCACTAGCGATTTCTGTGGCGAGAAGCCTGAATACGGCATTGCTGTGTACTTTACTATCAGATTATCTTCCACGGTCGATTATTTCTAACAGATCATCCTAGGCTAGGTATGGCAAAAGAAATACAAATGGATGATATCTTCAGGTTTCGAGCCTGCTGCCTAGCATTTATAGTACCATACCATGCCTATTAGACCAAGCGATCAGTTCCTGTGTCTGAGGGTTTTAACCTTGAGATATCAACACTAGCACTAAAGTACGCGACCGGCTGCTACGAAGATGGCGGGAAATGAAGAGCAAAAAATAACTCTGACGGTTTCAAACCTGCAGAAGTTGTCTCAGTATTTACAGCACTGCGATTAATCAGAGCAGGCTTCGATCCTGCAAATTTAGTGTTTGCAGCACCGTGGATTAATTGGAACAAGTTTTAAGCTTGCTACTTGGTGTTTATAGCACCGTGGGTTATTGATCGAAGCAGATATCAACCCTGCGAGCCTAGGATTGATCACAGTTAGCGCTGTGATCAATCCTAGCACTATGCTACGAACTAAGGCAGAATCTACGATAGGAAAAGCGGGGGTAAAAGAATAGTTCCGCAGGTTTCAAACCTACGACCTCAGGGTTTACAGCATCGGAACGGGTTTTGAGCCTGCTACCTGGTGTTTATAGCACCATATCCATACACTGCCAGTTAGGCTAGGCACTCGGTTGTTATATTTACGGTGATTACAACCATGATCATAACTTAAATAACTATATTAGTTCTAAGACTAAGTACCTAGCCGCTACGAAGAGACGGTAAGAGCTTGAGAAAAGAGCAACAAAATAATGACTTCTGTAAGTTTTAGGCCTGCGAGCCCGGTGTTTACAGCACTGTGCATGATCAGAACAGGTTTCGAGCTTGCTACCGGGCGTTTATAGCGCTACACCCTGCCAGTTAGGCTAGGCGATCGGTTCTTGTATATGCGGTAGTTTTAAACAAGATCACTTGCTGTAGATTGAAGTAAATACCCGAAATCAATCCGTGAACAGCCCAGTGATCGTGGCACTGTAGGCTCTACTGCAGGTTAAAAGAAGAGCAAAAGAGTCATCTCTGCAGGTTTCAAACCTGCGACCTTTGTGTTTACAGCACCATGGATTGATCATGATCGGAGCAAGTTTTGAGCCCGCCGACGTTTATAGCGCCATATGCGTGTCCTACCGGTTAGGCTAAACGATCAGTTCTTATCTCTGCAGCGTTTTGGCCATGATAATGAAGACTGCAAACTTTAAATCAATGCTAACACTGGGTACATGGCCAGTTTCTACGAAAGGTAGACCCCGCAGAACAAAAGAGTAATCTCTGCAGGTGTTTACACCACCGCGAGTGATCATGATCGGAGGAAGCTTTAAGCCTGCGACCCCGGTGTTTGCAACACTGTGAATGATCAGAACAAGTTTCAAGCCTGTTAAGATGTCCCAAAGAAGGATTCGTAGGGCTGAACTGGGGGCTGAGCTGAGGTTAACATAAGGTTCGTTCCGGGTAAGTCTCAGCGGTTACATGCATGGCGCTTAGCCCCGGTTTGTTTCTCAGCACCTTCTTCCTCTCATCCCACCCGACCCTCACCATACCGCACAAACAATGTCGACACCACAGCTACCACCCGCATCGCAGCCCGCTACCGTCGCCTCCGCTGGGACTGCTACACCCCCCCTCATCCCGCCGCACACAATCCGGATCAAGCGAGCCCGCGACGAAGCCCCTGTTCCAGCACTCTGTACGCACCTCCTACCTCCCACCCGGCCCTACTAACAAGCCTAGACGTCCCCACCAGTTCCACAAAGCGCATCAAAACCTCCGACGTCGATGACTCAACGCTAAACCCCTCCTACGTCTTCCGGCTTGCGCACACGCTTCCACCGGGGGTAACATTCCAGCCGAAGCCCTCCGACGATGAGATCCCACTCCCGGAACCTCCCTCCGCCACCCCGCCTCCATCGCGGAAACGCAAGATCGCTCCCGTAAGAAAATACCAGCTTTCGAAACGTGCGCGCACACGCCACCCGCACCCGTACTCCCCGCGCGCCGGCGCCGTGTTCGAGCTCGTCAAGGACGAGGACATGCGTGATTCCTCACCAGAGCCTATAGAACGACCGGCAGAAACGAACAAGGGGCGAAAAAAGCCGCAGACACATCCGAAGGAGAAGGCGGCGTTGCAGGCGGCGCGGGAGAAGGGTGCCGACAGACTTACGCTGGGGTATGAGCATGATGCAAAGCTTATGAAGGAGATGGAGAAGCTTGTGCTGGAGTATTTAGATGACGACACGAATGACGGGATCCGGAACTTGCCCCCTACTACTACTGCAACGGATAGGATTGGCGGTGGCGTGGGAGGCGGCACGTGGGCGGAGAAGGATAAGGATGTTGCCATGGCAGAGGAGGATGAGGATGGGTTTGTGTATGATGTTTATTTCCGCGAGGAGGTGCCGGCGGGGAAAAAGCACGGGGAGGGGGAGGAAGCGTATGGCGTGATTGTGTTTGCTGAGAGTGAAGATGAGGCATGGTGGTATGAGGGCGCCGATGAGGAGGAGGATCACAGTGATGTGTATGCGAGCGATGACGAGGACTCTAATGGTTTGTGTCTACCTGTCTGTGCCTTGGGAGGATACTAACTTGCACCCAGCGGAGGACTACCACACGAATGATTACCCCGACGAGCCTGTACTTGCGGAAGACGAGGAAGACGAGTACGGCCATGGAATCCATGATTATAGCGACGATGACGATGATGATGACGACGAAGATGATGTTGATTCAGATGCCGAGGGTATTTGGAGACCGTGGAAACCGCGAAGAACCGTCCCGGGGGAAGAGGAATACGATCTCGAGGATGAGAGCGAGGACGAAGAACCGGCAATGAGGAGGATGGTTAAGGAGGTTTGGAGTAGCAATTAGATTGGCATTGCGTAGCGGGCACGTGTATTTGGGTGCATAGCGATTGGATTACTATGGGAGGTGTATTATAGGGGTAGCGAATGTGTGAACGGAAGCTTGGGGAAAGCCTTTTACCGGCGTTAATGATTCGACGTATAGTATCCGTTATGACAGTGTAGAGTACGTATGGTGGAAGGTTGTGTAACTAGTATGCGTTTCTGTACTTAATAGCTTGACTCTTTTCCTAAGCTAAAGGGCGTTATTGCAATATTATGACTTGGGGGAAAGAATGACCATAGCCAGGGCATGCTGTTTCGACTGCGCTTAGTCCCTCACATATCTAGCTAGGTGTGAAGGGCATACTAGTCCTAAGCAAAATGGCCTGAACTCATACAATATCACCCGACTAACATACTGCCATCCGCAACATTACTCGACTGGGGGTTATGGGTATCAGAATATAGAGACACAAATCTAATACAGAGAAGGAGATCTCCTAACCACCAATATCATTCCCAAGTACTCAGTGATTCCCGAGGATGGACGTCAAAGTACACAGTTCCATAATTATAACTGTTGTAGACATAGTACTAGCTGAAAGGGTTTCGGATCTAACAATCGTCTATATAAAGTATGATAAGATGAATATTTCATTTACCAGTTCAACGTTAGAGTCAGTGTATCCAAGATCATTGTGATATTGACCAAGCAATATACCTCTACGGCACGATTCTTCCTCCACCCCAGCTGGGTAAACCCCAGTTGTAATGCTACATATTCCCACAGACAACGGCGTACGCCTGCGTGCGCAAACGCGTGACATACTGTAAGCTGAGAACGTCTAGCCTTGCGGGTCTTTTGCTTCTCCAAAACTGAATTTCGAGTCTCAGCATACTAGACTTACATATGTTCCGACCCATTGGCGAACCCTCCAGTTCGCGAACTGGACTGACCGGTTCGCAATATTTCATCCCGTTCGCAAAACCGGACAAGAGGTTCGCGAACTAGTCAGTTTATGTAAACTACCGTTTAAAGTCACTATAAATTGCGAGAATGGACATGATACTAGTTAGCTATAACTGGCTCCACAACTTTCATCGAATTCGACATGATGCAATCTCTGAGCCCTTGTCAAGTCATCGCCAATATATCCATATATTACTTCATGTAGTCTTCCTGGATTATGAATATTTACTAGTCACTATATACACGAACTCAAGACCAAAATTGGCTGATCCTTACCTGGCGCAGTGTCAAGCAGATTTCCAACACTGTGCGAGGTGCTTAAGGTTACTAAAATGACAGCCATGACCGTCTGTGATTGATAGGAGACCGAGTATTGAAGTCCTTGGAGCAACCGAGACTTATCACAGGTCTTACACAATCTTTATTGCATAACTCCCTGACTTTTGTGGGATTAAATCTCGTACTTTGGCAAGGTTGCATGCTGGATCCCCAGTTCGCAAACCGCTCAAAATTCGCAAACTGGCCCATCCAGTTCGCGAACGGGCAAAGTTCGCGTATCGGTCGGAACACATGTATCACAGGAATCGCCGACTCCATCACTTATCCAATTTTTCTGCTCACCAACACTCACATCAAGAAAAAACTATTTACATGAATGTTAAATTAACGCACCATACATATACACAAGAAAGTATAGTATATATAAATCCCAGCGCCATTATAACAAAAAACAAACACCATTCGTCACCCGGGTATACTTTTGACAGCTCACGGTAGATACTCACGCAAAACGAAAACAAAAAAACTCTAGTAGATGCTCCCAAACCCCTAACACCTTCTAAAGTAGCAGTCAAAAGTAGACATTCTTACGTAACAGCCATCATATCAGGAGGTCTATTCAATGGGCTGATACTCATCAACGCGGTGACCAAATCATTTGGCAAGATCGGCTTCGCAATATGTGTCCGCATCCCAGCGTCATGACATTTCTCCCGATCGCTTGCAGTCGCATTGGCTGTCAACGCGATGATTGTCGGGCGTTCGTGGTCCGCATATCGTCGACCGAGTTCCAGCGACGTTTCTATTCCGTCTGCGCGCGGCATCTGGATATCCATCAAGACGACCTATTTCCACATTAATTCGTGTGCGGAGGGTGAGGGAGGTGCGGGTGAGGGCCCACATCGAACATCTCTCCTTTAGCTGCCGCAGCTTCACACAGCTCCAACACCTCAATGCCATCCTTTGCATGTGTCGCGCTATATCCCATCCTCTTAAGATGCTGCAGTGCTACCCGCGTATTGACCGGATTATCTTCCGCCAAGAGGATATTCAACGGGTGTCTAGTCGCTAGCGTCTTCAACATCTCCTGCTCCGGTGCTTTCCTTGTCATTTCCTGTTTCCGTAGCGTGGGATCCAAGGCATCATGAACAGCTGAAACGTAGCGGTTCCTTGGAGCCGGCCTAACGAACGAGAGCGTGCATTTATTGCTGAGGACATTCGCTGGGATATTTGCGCCGAAACGCGACATCAGGATGACTTTAATGTTCGGGTCGAACTGCTGGATTCTATCAAAGATGTCGTAGGTTCCATCGACTGAAAGGTCCACCAGCGCTACGTCAAAGAAGCCCTTTCCAGCCTTCTCAAGGGCATCAATGGTGGATTGGTAATCGCTTGTTCTAGTGACCTTCAATCCCTCAACTTCCAGTTCGTCCGCCAGGATGTGCGATGATATCCGGTGAGCGTCTGCTACTATCGCGTGTTTACCTTGCAGCCGGGGATCCGGTTTCCACACCTTCTCCACAATGTCTGCGATGATTGTGAAGTGAAATGTTGTACCATGACCCTCTTCACTCTCGAACCAGATATCTCCGCCCATGATCTGCGCTAGTTTCTTCGAAATCGCAAGGCCAAGCCCAGTACCGCCGTATGTTCGCCGACTTGAAGTGTCAACCTGGGAAAATGCCCGAAACAGTCTGTTGAACGAGCCCTGTGGGATTCCAATGCCAGTATCCTTCACGGAAACTTGTATCCTCCACTTTGTATCATTTGGTAGCTGCTCGGCTTGAGATGTGACGACAACATAACCTTCTTCCGTGAATTTAACCGCATTCCCAATCACTACAACAAATCGTTAGCTAGAAGCTCTAGGCGGTAGAAATGGAAAGGAATCTAACAATTTATGACACATTGACGAAACCTAGTGATATCCCCCACAATGGATTCGATGTTGCTACAATTATTCCTGTACGCCAATTCCAAATCCTTGGTGGCTGTCGGTTCCGCAACTAGTAGTAACGCTCCTTCAACACAATTCCGCAAAGAAAATGGTGTTTTTTGAAGAACCAAAGCGCTAGCCTTGGAAAAGTCCAAAATTCCATCAATGATGCTCAACGTTAGCATCGATGAGCTCCGGATAATCTCAACATACTCCCTCTGCTGTTCCGTCAGAGCAGTATCCATGAGGAAAGTCGAGCAACTCAGGAGTGCGTTGAATGGTGTTCGAATCTCGTGGGACTATCAACAGCTGTCAGCATATGTCACAAATTACAAGTGATTTGCTACTAACCATATTAGCCAAAAACGTTGATTTCTCCTTCGAGGCTTCCTCGGCCTCTTTCTTTGCCATCTCCATTTGCCTGTACAACCGCGCTTTATCAATTGTCACCGCAGCCTGAGTACAAAGCAAATTGAGCAATTCTTGACGCTGGCGGGTGAACACATGGTTTATCAATTTGTTTTCCAGGTACAGGACACCCATTGTCTTGAGTTGATTTTTCACTGGCATACAGAGTAAACTCTATTTCATGTTAGCAACCGAACCAGAGGACATGATAGGATAAAACCTTAGGGTTTTTGCCGCGGAAGTACATGTCCCGGCCATATGTGAGCTCAAATTTTGGATCGTCCCCATTCCTCAGAATCTGATCGCCGAGGCTAGCTACAAGATTGACGACAGAGACGGGAACTAAGTCAGGTCGCGTAAATAGAGGCTCATGCTCAAGAATTGTGACCTGGTCAAGAAGGCCGACGGTCTCAACGTGAAGATCCCCTTCCTCCATCAAGATCAATACACCATAGTCTGCACCGGCAGTCTGTAGAACACAGGTCATGAGGCTAACAATAACCTCTTCTAAGTGAATACCTTCGGAGATAACTAAACTGGCCTTCAGAACCGTCCTAAAATCTAACTCGGAGCCCAAAGATGAGTCATTATTTCTGGTGGAAGAACTGTGAGATGCGACTTCGTCGTCATGTTGGTCAGAGGTAGGAAAGATATCTCTGATGCCTCCGCCACCTCCTGCGGGAGATAAAGATCCACCCGACTGCATGTGCATTGCAGAATCGAATCCATAGTCCCTTCCTTCCATTGATAATCTGGAGCATCGCGGACTTTGTCTTGGAGACAGGGGAGCGGGGGACTCTCGATCTCTGAGCGGATTATCGCCATCCATGTTGTAGATCAGAGCGCGATGATCTATGCATTATTAGCCGCTTACATTCTCCGTGGCTGATATCGTGGATCATACCTCTAACCAGTGACATCTCCTCGCCAAACTTCTTCTTAATCTCGTTTGCTTTGTGAGTGGCACCCTAACATTATTACCGTTAGCTTTGAGATGAAGCTAACAAGACAAGGATAAGAATGAAAATACCCATGTCATATAACAACGATAGGCATTTTCCAGGTATGGAATAGATCTCTTCTTTGAAATATCATGTATCCAGGTACCACACCGTTCATTGATAAAAGCGGCATCATGAACGAAACCACTTCTATTCGCAAGTGCTATCGCATGATCATACCCATCCAGAATCTCCAATTGCTGGGCGCCATTAGCAATCTTCATCTCGACCTCGAGCAGTACGTTCTTGTGCAACCATGTATTCGTTGCCCTGATACTCCATTCCTTTATGCAGGCTATGTTACTTTCGAGAATTTCCCTTTGTTCATCTGACATTGGTTTAGGTAGTGTTAAGAACGCAATTGAAGAGTAGAATGCCGTCAAGCCAGAATAAAATCCAGTCACGGCAACAGAAAAAGGTCGGCAGCAGTGGACTGCAAGATCAGCCGTGAGTTCCCAATAACCTAAGAGTTATCAGCACGAAGACATTTATGAAAACCAGGAATTGAACCCTCGAACCGTAAAGCGCTGCAATGATTAACCTATACATATGGTACATATAGATATGACTCAAACTCTCACTACTAGCCAGCCGTGCAAGATCTTTGGAGGAGCCGAGAGCCTCTCCTTCAAAGCATAGCGGATCAGGATTGCCCATGCCTCTCAGATTCAGAACAAGTTGCAGCGGTACACTCAACCACCACATGCCCGTTTCTTGTTTAAACCGTCGTATATTCGATTTTGCGGCAATCATTTTCGAGTGAACAATATCAAGGCTCTCTCCACTCATCATACCAAAGGATGTGGATTCCACCTGAAGATAAATGTTAGGATAGAGAAATGTTAGGGACTTGAAGTACTTGCTATGGCAAACGTTGTATAGTCAACATTAAACACCGACAGTCCAGTCTGAATAGCTTGTTGAAGACATCGTTGGACTTCCTCCATATTCTGGTGAAACACTCCAATATGACCCGCATACACCTGATAGATTGCAGGGGCAAGAGGATGACGCGTATTGCCATTCTTAATGAGTTTGATGGCAACCTGCCCATAAGCGTAGCTTCTGGCCAAATTCTCATGTGTTGCCTCATTACCTAGGAGAACTCCAGTCATCATCAAGCCCAGCGCTCCAGCCATGGAAATACCAAACTCCAAGGTGATTGCAACACTGGTGAAACAGACCGCCGGAAGAAGCGCTGGTCTAGCCATGTAAACCGGTAGAAGTAGTGTCGAAATGATCTCCTGAAGGAGCAGAAGGTCTTCGTTCTGTACCTGATGCATTTTTGCAATCGCTGTGATCTGCTTCACCTCGAGTAGGATCCTCGGTCTCATCATGTGCGCATGCTGCATTGCTTCTTCATCATCCAACGGTACTTCCCAGGAGAGAACACTGAGACCGGTCAAGCCCGCTTCAATGGCCTCATTGAGGCGCCCCTGAATGAGGAGACAATTCATCTTCGTGATCAGGCAACGAACTTTGTCTTTACTCTGCGTACACTTTGGCAAGATTTCCGATGAAAGTTGAATAGAACTCGCATACTTGACATCCACAAAATAGCCTTCCATCAGTGAAATGTTGATTTCAATACCAAGTTCATCCAATGGGCGAGTTCCATTTTGATAAGCCTGTAAAGTCGTTGATGCATCCTCAAAGGTCATGGAGTTATTGTAGCCAAAGGATAGTCGCTTCAACGGATTCCGAAAGCTTTCGTATTCTTCGTCTCCATCGGGATTATCCAACACTTTTTTCGCTATCAAGAAGTAACTTAATGCTGTTGCAAATGCTGTAGCCTGAAGTGCCTTCTTTCCTGCCCTCAAATTCAACTCCATAAGCACTCTTCGGTCTTCGAACCCCAATGGCGACAACCAGCGATTCAGTTGGTTAACGATTTCATAAATCATTCCCTCATTCAAGTCCTCTTCTGTCGCCTTCTCCAACATCCTCGTTCCAATCATGCGATGCAGCCCGGCCTGTTCTCCCAAAGGTATGAGACTGTAAGCAGCTTGTCGAACCCGATCATGTAGAAATCGATACGTTGCCTCCTCTTCATCGGTATTCCCTGCTAGCCTTACAGTGCGCGATTGACCATCCGGCTCAGACCCCGCATCCCCTCTATATTCGGCACCTTCCAGGGCCAAGTGAATCTTATAATTTCCTCCAGTGGGTAAAATCAGCCCAGCATCTAGCGCATCCCAAAGGTCGCCTGCCATTTCCTCGATACGTTTCCCAGCAGCTGTTGATAATGTCCGAAGCGATATCCTCTCGGTTCCAATACATGACGCTAACATCATCGCGGTTCTGGTGTCGTCCGAAAGCTTGAGCATGCTCTTCACAAGTAACTCTACAACGGTCGGAGGCAGGTCGCTGGCTTCCATGGTGGTCAAATTGAATCTCCACTGATTTGCCGCAAAATCGAAAGTAATATGGTTCCCCCGGTGGAGACTCTTCAACAGCTGCATCACAAAGAATGGGTTCCCTTGAGTTTTTGCGTAGACAAGCTCTACTAGGGTCTGCATCTCCGGATCATCCCTAACACGCCTTGAATCTGGATTGCGATGAAGTGTGTCACCAATGATCCGCCGTACTGATTTCTGGTTTAGTGGATGTAGATGGATATCAACAACCGGAACCGAAAGATCCCTCATGTACTGAAGCATCCCAATGAGAGGATGATCCTCGGTAACTTCTGAATCTCTATACGCTCCAAGAATCAAGATACCTAAAAGCATGTGTCGCACAGCGTCAGTCAAATTCTTAAGGTGAACACAGAGGTACGGAATTGGAATTCGAACCCCTATCCAGAGGGCCCGTACCCTGTCTCATCCCGTTTCCCTGGGCGTTATCGCCAGCTCGAAATTCCTCTCCATACTCCCATTCTCGCACCCTCCTATTTGCTTCTTCAGCGATATTGGATATGAGCATAAATTCGGCCGATGAACACCACTGGAGATCATCCAAGAATATAACCACGCCCCTCCTTCCAAAAATAGCCAAAAGCCTACCAAAAGCATCACGGAACCGGCTCTCGCGCTCCACGGGCCCCAGATTTGCCAACGGCTCCACCTTGAAATCAGGTCCGAGTAACAGCTTTAGCTCCGGAATGACACCCATAAGGACTGCCGCATCGCCATCGAAAGCTCTGATTGTTTCCGTCCGCCATCGTATGAGGGTTTGTGGAGGCTCTGATAGTACCTGGCGTATAAGATCCTGAATAGTCTGAACGAGCGTAAAGAAGCTGAAGTCTCGTTTGTACTGATCAAACTTTCCTGTTGTAAAGAAACTATGCAGCAGTCAGATTTCAAACTGTCCAGCTGTGATATAAACAGCTACAAACCCTTTGTTTTCGACAACCGGACGCTGAATTTCTTTGACCAGTCGGCTCTTACCAATCCCTGGATCTCCCTGCACTGTCACCACGACGCAGCCTCCGCGGTTTATGCATCTGTTATACGCATCAAGAAGTAGTGCAACGGCTTCCTCACGACCATACAATTTCTCGGTGATTACAAACTGGGAGGTTGTATCTAGTTCACCAATCTTGACATTTTCTAAGCTTTTCCCCTCGGAAAGGAGCTGCACAATTAAATCCAAGTCCGCCTTCAATCCCGACGCTGTTTGATAACGATCCTCGGCATTCTTTTGGAGTAACTTCATTACAATGTCTGAAATTGCAGTCGGAATAGAGGCATTGACATCCGATGGTGGACGTGGCGGTTGCGCGATGTGAGCGTGGATAAGCTCTAAAGGTTCTGAGGAACGGAATGGTAGGAATCCAACAACCAACTCATAGAGGGACACCCCAAGGGAATAGAAGTCTGAGCGGTAATCAACTGATCTATTCATCCTTCCAGTGCATTCTGGAGCGATGTACTGAAGCGGCGCCGGATTCTCTCCTCTCAACATCGCACCACCCGCGCTCCTGCCCATCTCTTGGCGCTCTAATCTGGAAGCCAAATGCCATCCCCCTAGCTTTCCCTGGATCCCGCTGTTGTTAGATGCACGCGTAACCAATATGGAATATGAGTTGACTAAACACAATTAGCTTCCCTCGAACCCCAACCAGGACTGTCGACACATCCCCCAATCGAACCAATAAACATACTATTATTATGAGTTACTCCTGACTTATGTGCGCAGCCAAGAACTGCAACAACTTCGGAAAATACGCTGAGAATGCGAATCAAGTCGGACTGGGTGCGGGGTTTTGCGGTTGGTGGTGCTTGAGGATCTCTTGGCGGAGTACTCGACGATGACACAATGAAAGCCTCCTCCAAAGTCATATGAAATGGCTCGTTTAAATATACCAGAGTTAGTCCCCCGTCCGGTAAGTAGTCCCACGCAAAGGGCCGAATAACGTTTGGATTGCTAGCTAGCGTCGCCGCCGAGAAGGAACTAGATGTGGAACCACCATAATGCTCTGAATCTGGTGTTGACGATGTCGTAGCGGAATGAAGAGACGACACTTTGCATGAAGACGTCGAGACATCCGAGAGCATTTTCCACTCTAAACGGAGGCGTGCCAGTGTGTCCAGATGGTTGACAGTACAAAGCTTCAACACAACCGATTTACCTGAAAAGGAAGACCTTGCTCGATAAACATGGATATGGTTCTATTTTGCTTTTAGTACATAAGCCACCGACCTAATGGGAGACGGACGTACAATCGCATAAACAGCAGACAGATCGGTATATCCTACGACAAGAGGGATCTTCAACTCTGGTGGCACATTTTCAGCCACCTCTAAGTGGTGGGAATGTTGCCGCATATCAAGTTTTTGCTCCACTCCCCCTCCCCCTCCTCCTCCCCCATCATCCTGTTCATTATCCCTAGATGCGTCATCCGGAACCAACGAAGTGCTGGCAGAAACGATCATCCCATACGGTGTTGCACCTGCCGTTCCCGCATTCCCAGAGACGCTCAGTAACTGCCCCACCAGGGAGTTAGAAGAAGAATTCACACCCCGACTAGCGAGCACAGGTATTGAAGCTGCTGATAAAATAGGTGACGAAGCAGTAGAGAACTGAGAGACGCTTCCCAGGAATCGGGAAGTCCGCGGCGGGGGTAGCGGCGCGGTGTTGCAACCAATCGAAGGAGAGGACCCAGTGGACATCTGTCCTCCGTATCCTGATGGCGGTTGTGGTGACGGAGTGGTGACGGTGTGGTGACGGAGTGGTGACGGTGTGGTACGCTGCCTTTTGTGACGATGTTCCGATGACGACTGCGGCAGCGGCGGGCTCGACAAATCTTCAAACTGTGGTGAGAGGTGTGTGAGAGACGGTGCGGGGTGTAGTCGAGATTGTCCGCTATCCTTGCATCGTCTTGTATCTGTCACTACCCGTGATTGCAGGGGGCGTGAGGGCTGAATGGTGGGCAGTTTGAGGCAGGGAGGACTGCCGGTACACGGCTAAAGATGCTGAGAAACTAGTATATCAGACTCGACGGATAGTCGACGGGAACGAACTTGGAGAAAGAGCTGCTCAGCTCCGCATGGGTGTGGCTTAAAAATTCCCGTACCGCACGGCGTTTTGTGTGAGTGGTCTGTAGGAACTATTGCCTAGGTAGCTAACACACAGCGCCAGGGGGAGGACCAAGTGGTACTGTTTGTAGTACGTACATTACCGCTGAAAGCGGAATACTCAAGTACACTGACTGCTGCACTGCGCTCGTTGAAACAAAGCGGATGAGCTGTAAGCAATTTGGTATTCGACCGAGGCGAAAGTCAATCACACAGGCAAGGCAAAGACGGAGATATTCAGGCGAAGTGATGGGAGCGGTAGAGCGCCGGTGCTATGCAGGATCGACATCAACACCTTCCGCTATGCGTTACGCCAGGAGTCTTATCGCAAGGATGACGTCTTCGGAGCACTTTCTTTTTCCGAGCAACTCGAGTAAGAATACTCCACTGCTGCATCTTGTGATGAACTGTGTGTGTGGTGAACCATTTTTATTAACTCCAGGCCCATCGCAGAGCGGATGTTGTTGCCGTCGAAGCAGAGCCTCCAATCGGTTTAAAGTTTTTTGCAGCTATGTGATGTACTCTACCAGTAAGGTACGGGTTTCTGCAGCTAGACTACAAATCACGCTAATAACGAACAACCAAATCCACCCTATCACAGCGGCCAGCGGAATGAGAAAATTTGCGAACGAAAGCATCCTATCATCACTCGAGTTTCTAGTTTGTGGACCCTCCCAACCCACGGTCTCGCAACTTGAAGACCTCGCTTCCGTGTGAGGTCTTACGAAAACGACGCCGTGCACGAGACTGCAACCATTGGAATCGAGAACACATGAAACCTGTTCGAGTGCACCCAATAGTTTTCAGGAAAATTTGCTTCTTCTGCTGCTCTCCTTCCTAATATCCGCAGGCTCGGAACCCTTTGAGCACATTACTTACTGCTTCCAAATCTACCAAACCAGTCCTACAGGAAACCATGGGAAAGTTACAGGAAACCATGGGAAAGTTACAGAAAGCTATATCAATAGGAATTTTGTTTTCGGATTCACAATGGGCTTTGACGTTTTGTTGATTGTATCACCACCCAGCACTCGACATCCCATATTCTCAGAGTAACTGTTGCAATTATCCCTTAGCAAGTTACATTAATCTCATTTCCCTGCACATACATTACCCCGGATACAAATAGTGGGGCATCCAGAGGCTTCATATTAGGGTTTTTTCTTCACCCTCTCTCCGGTAAATCATTCCATTGATGATATTCGAGAGCCCAACAAATACCACCCTGATGGCGCTTATTCCTTCTTTGAGGCGGCCTTCTTCTTCTTCTTCTTGTCGACCTTAAGAGGGAGCTCAAGCAGCTTTAGGATCTCCTCGTCTTCAATCTTGTGCTCGCTCTTGACCTTCTCGAGGTCAACTGCTGGGGGAGCGGCGAGTTTGGTGATTCCCGACTTAGTGATTGCTGGATGTAACAGTTAGAATATATTCTGCAAAGGAGGTGAGTCTCATGTCGGCTTACCGGCGGTGATATAGACTCTACTAACAATCGCGCCATCCTTATCACCCTGCACCTCGAACTGTCTCAAAATATTGCTTCGGACGAGCTCTACCACACCCGTCTTGGCGGTTCTCTCATCCTCGAGCTGTCTCAGACCAAAGGGGAAGGCACCGAACTTCTTCTGGATCTCGTTATACGTCTTTCTGGCGGTGTCTCTCTTGAGCGAGCACTTTGTATCGGTCTTTTTGAAGAGTGTTGCCCGCTTTCCTGTGAGGTTCTTGGACTTCCCAGAGCCCTTGGATAGCCAGATCTCAACACCCCATACATCTCCAACCTCTGGTGCGCCCTCAGACCTAGCCATGTTCTCACCTGGCGCCAGCACAAGCTTCTTCTTGCTCTCGATTTCATTGCGCGTGATCTGGTACGAGGTCGTGTTTTCAACGACCTTGCAGCCGTAGGCATCGGCGATCTTCTGGATGGTTTGCGTAATGATATATGGGGTGGGTGGCTTGTAGGGCTTCTCCTCGGTGTTGGAAGGGTGGACTTCAGCGGGAAGGAGAAGGCGGAGAAGCGCCTCGATTGAGTAGTGCGTTGCGAGGATGAGATCACTTTGATCGGGGGTGGGGGTTCCAACAACAACCGTATCGGACACGATACCAGGCAGTCCATCGATGTGAGCACCGAGCCTGCGAGCTGTCAACATATGTTATGAAACCTAAACGATGCCAAGGACTGACTGGATCTTGAGAACATCTCCATCCTTGACTTGGATCGCAGCCTCTTCAGCATCACTTGCGATCGGGGTGTAGGGAGTCAAGATATCGTTGGCGGACACAGTGGTAGGGAAAGCAATTCCTGCGGAACACACGACACAATTAGAACCACAGATATCAAAGGAGATCAACAACGATAACAATTTAATTCGAGAGACGGCCAGACTTGGGGATGCGCAGACGAACCTTTTGAAATCTTTCCCTTGTTGTAAATCTTTGAAGTCTCTGCCTCCAACAACTCATCTCCCTTCTGGCACAAGCTCAAAATGGTGGCGCCGGGAACTGCAGCTTTGGTGACCTCGGAAAGAACCTTTTGGGTGATAGTAGCAGCATCGTTGTATTTTGTGAGGGTATCGGGGTTGTTGAGGGTGTAGTCTGATGGTTCAAGCGTCAACCAAACACGATGGAACAGTGGCAGCAATGCAGAAATCAGCCAACATACCGACTTCGTCAGTCTTGGCTGGGGCCTGGGTAGATTCTTCTTTGTCGGTCATGATGGAATTGCAGACGAAGATGAGAAGGAAGCGACTGTGTCGTGGAGATTGTTTGTTCGGCAAGAGAGGGGCAATAGTAGCACAACAGGCGGGGTAATGATTGCCAAGACAATGGAATTGCGAGAAGGATTTTCGTTCCTCTGCCTCTTATATGAGAAAATGCTAAAAATGGCTTTTGCTGTGTCCCTTGCTAAGGCAGTTCTCACGACGCCAATAATGCGTGTTCTTGATGTTTCTTCACTACATGACGTAGGGACTGTCCGACGGTCTAGTTAAACTTAGCGATGGGCTTAGGGTCCGCACAAAGATATCGGTTTCGGTCCCCATATTGATGTGATATGATATGATCTGATATGATGTTCGCCCTGCGCCGACTGCCACTTCTTCGTCTCGCTTCGTCAACGTCAACGTTCGCTAGATCTATCACTCGCTTATCAAAATCCGGAATTGCTGGAAACCCTAGCCCCCTGCAACTTCCCCGCATTCGTCCCGCAGCTAGAAGCACCAGCTACCACTTCTCCACATCACTCAGACACATGGCACCCATCACTGACCCTAACACGCTCTCCAACCATCATTCGGTGGTAACCCAGTCTACTCACGTCGACGTCACCTTGGATTTCGAGAGCTCAATCGTGTCTGGAAATGTGACTCTAACGCTCAAGGCTTTGGAGGATGGAGTTGGAGAGGTAGTACTAGACACTAGTTGCCTCGACATCGGGGGAGTGGCGGTCAATGGCAAGGAAGCAGCATGGACTCTTGAAGATCGGATAGAGCCGTATGGAAGTGCTCTCAAGATCTGTCTGGACGAACAGATAAAGGCGGGAGAGTCCGTTAAGGCAACTGTGGGCAATCCGTCCAGATGTTATTCGAGTCTCGATCGTTGACAAGCTGTTTAGATATCCTACAGCACGACTGACAAGTGCACCGCGCTTCAGTGGATGGAACCCTCGCAGACTTCAAACAAAAAACACCCTTACATGTGTTGGTCTCCTCTTTCAGTGGCCTATCATTCCATTACTGACACCGGGAGACAGTCTCGCAATGTCAAGCAATTCACGGCCGCTCCCTGTATCCCTGCCAGGACACCCCCGCGGTGAAATCTGTTTTCGATATTTCCATCAGGTCTCATTTCATTCTTGGTGGAGGCATACAATGGCTAATCCCTCTACCAGGTCTCCTCTTCCGGTTGTTGCATCAGGACTTCCTAGAGGAACCAGCGATTTCGAGGACGGAACACTTGCCTACAAGTTTCGGCAGGACATCCCAATTCCATCATATCTATTTGCCGTTGCCTCTGGGGACATTGCATCGGCGTCCATAGGACCCCGGTCGTTGGTGTATACTGGTCCGGAAGAACTTTTAAAATGCAAAACAGAACTGGAGGAAGATGTAGAGAAGTTCATCCAAATTGCCGAAAAACTGATATATCCGTACCCGTGGACAACTTACAACGTCCTCATTCTGCCTCCGTCCTTCCCTTATGGTGGCATGGAGAATCCTAACATCACGTTTGCTACGCCTACCATCATTTCCGGTGATAAATCGAATGTGGACGTGATTGCTCATGAATTGGCGCACAGTTGGAGTGGGAACCTGGTTTCCAATGGATCATGGGAGCATTTCTGGTTGGTAGGAAAAGCCGCCCGAAAATGTACTAGTATATATCACTAATGCCCGATATAGAATGAGGGATGGACAACTTATATTGGTAAGCCTGGCGCGTAGGATTGCAAGTCTGAACGAATAGCTACTGAGTGTGGTATGGCCAACTAGAACGAAGGGTCCAGGCAGCGCTGCACGGGCCGCAGTATTTCGACTTTTCGGCAATCATTGGATGGAAAGCTTTCAAGGAGGATGTGGAGCGTTACGGAGAAGGACACGACTTTACCAAGATGATTGTCGACTTGAAAGGAAAGGATCCAGATGACGCATTTTCTAGCGTACCCTACGAGAAGGGTTTCAACTTTCTGTACTACTTGGATCGTCTAATTGGACGCGAGAAGTGGGACACGTTTATCCCGCATGTCGGTGTCCTGGGATTTCGTGGTGGGAGCACGACTAACTGGATGACAGTACTTCAAAACGTACCAACAAAAGTCCCTCACCTCCTTCGACTTCAAAGATACTCTAATCGAATTCTTTGAATCTGATCCAGAAGCTACGGCAGCACTAAAAACCGTAGATTGGGGTACCAAATTCTACTCTCCAGGCCTGCCTCCAAAGCCTGACTTTGATACTACTCTGGTCGATGTGTGCTACGCCCTCGCGCAATGCTGGGAGTCGATCGATTCCGCCCAATTCCAGCCTAACCCAGCAGATATTGCAGGTTGGAGCTCTGGTCAGCTCGTTGTCTTTTTAGAAGCCATTACCGACCTTGCATCGCCGCTTTCAAAGGAGTCGGTGGAGAAGATGAAAGTAGCATACAAGTTCTTGGAATCCAAGAATGCGGAGATTTTGAGCAGATTCTTGACGGTGGGCTTGAAGGCGAAGGATGAGAAGATTTACTCAGCTGTGGCAGAGGCGTTGGGCAAGTGGGGCAGGATGAAGTTTGTGAGGCCGCTGTTTAGGCTGCTCAATGACTGTGATAGGGATTTGGCAGTGGATACGTTCAGGAAGAATGCGAATTTCTACCATCCCATCTGCAGGTAGGCTCGCAGTTACTCTTAATATCGTCGAGACCAGGCTAATTGCATATCAGGGAGGCTGTTCGGAAGGATCTCAGGTTGTGAATTGTGGTGTGACAGTAGCCACAACAGTGGCTGTGGGCGAATATTGTTGTTCATAGCAACGCGGCACGTGACATTACCACAACAAGATACCTTTTTGTGGGCCTAGTTTTAAAGGGATCTGAAAAACAATAAAATTTACCATACTGCTCGAGCACGTAGTCCACTAGCGAAAAACAGCCGCCTGGCACGCTACAAGGCGTCTGAGAGTAGCGCGTGCGGTAGATAGTTTGATGTTGACGCACGATGTGCGGGATGTGCGGGATGGGGTTTGTTGCGGCTCGACAAACGCGCGACGTTACCGAAAAGGGTCTTGGGGCTAAATGCATATTGATATTCCCCCAACCACCTCACATTCCCAGCCTCTTCCATCGGACGATACCCATGCTCATTAGACTCCCACCCCAATCGCCACCATCGCTCGCTCTTCAGTCCAATTACCCCGCTATCGCCATCGCTCGCTCATCCTTCACTGATCCTTTTGCACGCTACCGAGTGTCTTCTCACCACCTTTTGTCAGTGTAAAAACAGCACACGCGACTGACTCAATGGGATCTGAATCACCTAATGTCATTCTGCCCGCCTCTCACAGCGCTCACAGCATCGAGGTCGAGGTAGAGATAGCCGAGACTGGGCTTCACGTTTCGGAATCGATGGAGGGCCTTGAGAGCACGGAGTCAATTGATCATGTACTAGGCCGCGGCGACGAGGAAGGCAGAGAGGATGGAAACGCACTACCCCAGGAGGGGTGGGAGGATGACATGGACATGGAAAAGAAAATGTCATATGTTGAGTGAGTACCCTTCCTTGGGCAGCGGCAGCGGGCCATCATGAGCTTCTTTCTTCTTACGGATACTCCACGTTCACATTAAAAAATAAACTTCCCCCCACCCCCCACCTTCA
>Ga0307512_10002048_pt1 | contig 26578 bp, 14 predicted proteins | sample 14_EM_MG_FD_200267 | JGI IMG/M metagenome (GOLD analysis project Ga0307512, IMG submission 200267) | Populus trichocarpa ectomycorrhiza microbial communities from riparian zone in the Pacific Northwest, United States - 14_EM | ecosystem: Host-associated > Plants > Roots > Unclassified | place... | reverse complement strand
AGATGTCGGCAGAATTAGCGGAGTGGTGGAGGAGGCGGAGAACTCAGATCACGAGGAGTCGAGTGATGGGGGGGTGTAAAAGTTGATGGTGTTTTTTGGCGGTTTTTCTTTTGTTTTTGGGAGAAGAGGACTCGCGACTTTGCTTTTGTTTCTTTATGTTACGGAAGAAGCGGGGAGGAAATGTGTACGGGATATGCCATGGCCGCCAGCGGCCGAATGCAATATGATTACAAACAAACAAACTTTCTGTCTAATTTCATAATTGCAACAATTGTAGGAAAAGGCGAACCAGGAATTTTCCCTTCGAGATGTCGTTAAGTCTTTGGACACGAACCAACCAAATCGCAGCCAAATACCATACTACACTCAATCCTCAGTACTGTAGACTCCCGAACCCCTCTTAGAACCCAAGGTATTCGTACCGGCGGCTCCAGGAGTTCGCTAGTCGCTAGAAACGACTATAGGATTATCTTGGGTTGCCACATTTCTGTGGATACACGAGCAATCGGTCAAAACACTAATCGAATAGATACACCGTTTGGATCTGCGGATCGGTCTCACAGTGCAAGAGGTGTACAGAGTACAGTCAACATTCATTTTGCTTGAGGCTCCCGCGCATTTTACGGCGCTTTTAGTTCACGTTGTTTTCGAGGTCTTGCATTGGTCAGGGACGAAACCAGCCGCAGAAGCCCACGAACACCTCTAAGCAGCGAGCGCCTAGACTCGGACACGGCTAAGAAAACAAGGAGAATATCGACCCTGCTTCCATCTAGTCTCCCTTCTATGGTCAGATTCTTCTATTTATTTTTGTTCGTTTCTTGAAATTTCCAAAGCTGCTTTCTTCGGTTGTCAAATTCCTCTGTTTCTTTTTGCTTAGCTCCTTGATTTCCCAAAGTTCCTTTCTTCTGTTGTCAATTGCTCTTTTAGAGTACCCGTACAATCATTTTCAACAAGTCAAGGCATTCACATCAGTTCCTAGATGTTTCAGTGAGCGAGCCGCCAAAAACATAATCTAGATCTGGAAGTGGGAGAACATCGACCAGAGATTGGCTGCAGTGAAAGTCATTGTATGACCATGGAGAACTATTATAATCGGTCAAGAGAGCGTCCACAATGCATGTTCCAAACATGAACGAAGGGACATAATCATTGTTTACATGCCATGCGATCTAGAAGAACAAGAACGAATTTGTTGATTCTCTGAAAGCCCGACATGTAAAACGTGGTGGGGTTTCATGGCACAAGTTGTCATTACATCCAGATATACTGCTCCTCAGATAACTCTAGCATGTATGTTGTATCTTTATCTCTCAATAATACCCAATAATTAAGTTTACAATAAGGCTTTCCCCTTCACATACATTATACTCTAGTAGATACCCACGTCACCTACGCCAACTCAAACCTCAACGCATCATACTGCACATAAATAGCATTCGGCAAAACCGCCGTCTCAGTATCCGTCGCATTATCCGGCAAGCTCAACTCCAAATGATTCCACCCCTCCTTCAACACCTCCTTATCAAACCGCACCTTCTCCCGTACCTGGTAACAACTCACCGCACTCCTCACAATGCAACTACTACTCTTCCACCACGGGATCAATACTGTCGTCGTCCCCTCTTCCATTCCATTCAGTGCCAATGTCAAGGGAACATTTGCGTACGGCTCGGTGGGGGACTTGACGTCGGTGTTACCCGCGGCTCCTTTGACTGCAGCAAGTTGGAGCGTGAGAATACCGGCTTCGGCCCCGAGGAGTTGCCCGGAGGCGAGGTGGAAGTTGATATGCCAATGGTTTATGATCTTGTCGGTGGCGTCAATGGGGCGTTTTGGGGTCTTGCCAAACACGGACCAGTGCACTGTGTTCCAGTCGTGCAGGGAGGAGACGCCGATGGTGTAGTTTACACCGGTGGGGAAGTCATCGAGGAAGTCGTAGGCGCCCCAGTAGATCGAGCGTTCGGGAGGACTTCGAGGTTTGGTGGTACGAATGTTGCCGCGTTTAAATTCGCCGGAAGACTATGCTGGTCAGCGAGGGAGGAGTGGGTGGTCTAGGGGTGCCTACCTTGTCCGGGGTTCCAAGACGCCAGATCTCTTTTCCATTTGACTCCGGGGTCCAAACCACCTTGGTGGTAGTGGTGTGGTCGGCATCAATGCGGATGCCATCTTGGATGTAGTCCCCGAAGATGCCGTCGGCATAGATAGTGAGACGGTAGTTTCCTGCTACAACACGGTCGATTTCGCAGTCGCCATCGCCAGAGATCTCACACCAGTATTGGAATGCTTTTGGGTCCGCCGCGTTGTCCTCGAAGCTGGTCTGATCCACACTCAACACCGCCACTGGTCGCTGTGCACCTACCGGGAGCTGCACCCGTCCCCGCCACCGCCCTCGTCTAGACGACGGAACAAACCCGACAACATGCGGCGCAATGGAATCGTAGAAATTTGCGTTCCATTTCGGGGTTTTAGCGATCTTTTCTGCGTCTTTCCGGAGGAAGGAGAGGGGAGCGGCGGGGGCAGAATTGAAGTAGTAGAACTGTGGGCCGAAAGTGCGGTCAAATCCGTGGGTGATGTTTGGAGTTCCGTCGCCGTGGTGGTTAGACACAATGTAGTTGTACACAATCCCGTCGACCGTGAGATCGCTGTGTAACGGCCCGCCGAAGTACGTGTCTTTTGTGTTCATGACTAGCCAAGCGCCATAGGCGGTTCCCTTCGAGGTGCTGCCATCGGCGTATAAACCGTGTGCTATCGTATTCCTCCAATCTATATACTCCTTGCTTCAGTGTGACGTGAATGGGATGAGATGATCAAGGGACACTACCGCTACTGAAAGTGTACTTTGTAAAATACTCCGAAAACTCCTGCACATACTTATCCTCTGGCATGGCCGCAAGCGACCACGTCGTATCCTGCACCATCACCTGCTTCGCCACTGCGTCTTTCCCTGGCAGCGGCGCGAAGAGCTCATCATTAACACTGAGGTGAGTCCACAGCCCCAGCGCGGCATGATTGGGCCTCATCAAAGTTCGCAGCTCCTGCAAGATACCTCGGGTGGGCGCGGCATCATTGTAGTATGATACCCGCGTGAACGTGTGAAACCCCGTCTCCTCTCCATGGAGGAACCAGTATTGCTGGAATGTCTGGTTTGTGGGAGCGTACTTGTCAGAGAGGATTACCCCCACGTAGGGGGTATTTGCAGAGTCGATGCCTTGAACAACCTCCCACGTGGGGGAGGAGGAGCCAATGGTGTAGAAGCCGCTGGGGATACAGTAGCAATCTGCTCCCCATTAGTAAAATCATGGTATTGGCACAATAGAGGGGAGAATACCAAGATACGGCCCTACCCCAATGGACCCATTGCGCGGGCCAAGGAGATCTTGCCCATCAAGGGTGATATTTAAAATCGATCCAAGACTTTTGAGAAACGAAACCGAGAGTCGCGAGTTGGAGATATCGATGTTTGTCGATGTCTCGGAGACGCTGAGAGCTGCGGCCACGCCGGCTAAGGCCGCGAAAAGAAATATCAAGAATCGCATCTTTGTGCGCGTGGTGTTGTAGCTGGGATACGCATATTTATTGGGGGTGATTCGGCAAGTGGACGAGTTGGTCGGAAATTCAAGGATTGAATGAGCACTCTATCCGGATCTCTAGGTGGCCTAGGTTACCCACATGTGAAGTGAGTAGCTACTGTCTATCAATTGGCGTTCGCAAGGAGAGTAGGAATTTGGCTGAAGTTGGTACTTAAGTATTGGTGACGACGAATTTAAACTGATGTACGCGAGTGAGCGATTGTGCAGATATGTGTTGTCAAAGCTGAATGCAGAAACCGTCATCACTACAACAACAATCACCATCACCGCCTTAGAAGCACGGTCTCACTTACTCGCGGTAAGGAATAAGTACTCGGGTCAGGCAGTAGAAGATCGGACGCTCCTTTTCTAGTAGGTTACCCAACAAACTGACTAGATATGGTATAGCGATGGGTATAACACGATCTGAATATTCACAGAAGGGGCAAAGCCAATGTGCATTGACTTTGTTCTTAGCTTCACCCCCTGGTCAATAGTGACTCAACACCCTGCTTTCACAGCAAAATCCATTGCCAGAAATGGGGCGTCCGATCTTCTACTGCCTGACCCGAGTATCAGATCTTCTAAATTGCAGTGACTTGCCTGTTGTAGAGATCCACTGCAAAATTACGGATCAGGTAGGTTCCGGCCAGCAACTTCCATGTTCTGGTACCTTATCCTTACTACGATTACTTGCATGGTTATTTATTAGAGCTTCCTTAATTTGGGATAGGCTGTTATCAGCGGACAGGCGTATGCTTATTTCGGTTCATGGGATAGGTATTGACAAATTAATTTCCTCAAACCGGCAGCCCCATGAGTACTACCGCAAAAACCCCCTGAAATAGATCCTATAGCAATACTATAAGAACCTTAGTTCAAAAGAATATAGACTTAAGTCTACAGTTTAGCAGAAGTTTAATTCTGAGGTAGTTCTGTGGCAATCCTACCGGAGTAACCTAAGAGTTCCTGAGACAATCCGAGAATAATATCAGTTAAATGCGGTATCACTACCCCAGAACCAAACTCTAGACTGAAGTCTGTATTCTTTTGACTGAGGTTCCTACGGTACTGCTACAAGTATCTACTTTCAGGTTTTTTTTGCTATAGTATGTAAAGTACATAGAGTATCTACGGCAATACTTTTGACGTGTTGTGCGAAAATTCAAGGGTATACCGGTACAATGTAGCGGGCGAAACAGCAGTAGGTATAGTACGAGTACATGTGATACCATGACTTAACACCAGACAACACAGGATTGGGATATAAACTGGATTCTGGTTCTCGTGAATGTTCCTAAGCACAGCTGGACCTAACGGTTCTTGGTTCAAACTGTTTCTTCAGCGAACCGCACGAGAGAAACCAGTTGACCCTTCCTTCTAAACCGGGACTAGTCCTTTACCGCCCCACCCATCTAGAAATACTACAAAAATATAGGAACAGGTGCACTGCTAGCGATGGTTCTGAAGAGACTAATCCGGCCAACTTTTTATGTTACAACGTTACCCACTCGCGGTATATACTGGAATTGGCGGGGTATGGGGAAAGAGGTACTTTGGTATATGCCATAGCTCTCCGAGGCTGAATGCAACAGGATTACAAATAAAAAATATAGGACCTTTAGGAATCATCAATGCTCTGGTTTTGCTACTTCATTAGCACGGAGACTAATAACACTAGCAGTCCTGTTTACTGGAATCCATCAACTCCGCCCCGGGTGGCGTACGTAAGAGTACAGGATCGAGGCGAGCCCAATTTCAGTTCGTTCAGGCACCCGCCGTAATCCCAGCACGCTGTGGGTCCTGAATTCAATCTCCAATATCCGGAATCCAGCGCTGAGCGGATGTCGATAGATGGTTTCTCTGGGCAACTATGCTAGTTGGAGCAAGTACCAGGGAACACTCCAGCATGGCCCGTGCACAAGCCCATAATAAGCGCACCACCAATCTATTCCGTACACAGCGAAGCGCGCGCGCCTGTGGAAACATCAGTTGCACACGCACGATAGGGATGCTCCGTTTAATTAAAGCGTAGTGGTAAGTATAATGGCAGCGAGTTTAACTGAAACGCTGGATGGGCACTGATATGATTGGGAATGGATGTTATTTCCTGGTTTCAAGGGCAGAAAATCGGTACTCGTATAGAAGACGAAATTTTAGCCTCGATCCATACAATTTCTATGGGAGCAGAGATTAAACATCTCCAATTTCGCCTTCCATATCCGAGTACAAGCGTTTGGAGTAAGCGCCACCAATCAAATACCTCTACCTATAAATACCGCACATAAAGGGGTACTTCTGAAGATCTTGCCCTCTGGCAGGTAAATATATGGTGTGAGAGTACGGACCGAATCTGGCATCGATGCACATAACAAACGCTCATTCACTTTTAATCCACCGTCACTCGCGCGCTGCGGCAAAGAGAGCAGTTTCTGGTACCAATGCATCAATCCACCAACGACTCAAAACACCCCCCAATTTCATTCGGATACACAACCCAAGCAATCAAGCCAACTTGCAATACGCATGCAGAACCACTTGGTTGCATATCCTACATTTCTCAGCCGCAGCCGTGGTGGTCGAATCACACCTACAGCTCTCTGCGGCGGATTCAGCTGAAGTTTGAAGCGCGCATGGGCTGAACCTCAGGAAAACGCACAACTGCGGGGTTTAGAGTGTCAATACGTTATGCACATATGAAGTCTTGGAGAAGCAGCAGCAACTTGGATGGATGTACTCCAATCAGACTGACACTACCTTTGCTGGCGGAGTTCCAAGATACTAGTATTCAGTACAAGACGGGAGTATAGCGAATTGTCCAAAGATATTCGCCGCTTTACTATACTTTCCCTGAGCGGTAGGCATAACGCAGATAGTGATGTTTCTTCAGCCGAGTACGGGCATGATACGGCTAGATTGTTCATCAACCTTAGCTGTCATCAGCCCGCCTCCACATACATGGACGATGGCCCCAGACAAACACGAATAGACTGACACGGACAGCTGAAGCTACCTACAAGGCAAATTTCCTGGTTTCTGGATGTACCGGGGAGAGCTGGAGTTGCGTTGGCGGTGGCTGGTCTCACTTCCTCTCGTGAAATGACAGGACGTAGATGAGATGGTCAGGAATTTGCGCGTATTTCAGCCGGTTCGTTTGATGGAACTGTACGATATGAGCCAATAGGAAGTTACGCATCATCTGCAATACTCGTATTAGCCAAGGCTGGGTGCTCGAGTTTCTCATCCGAATGAACGCCAACAGCAAATACTGCTCTCATGCGAACCCGCTGTAAATAGGACCTGGGTGAGCACCCACCACGTACACGCGCACAGGTACTCGTACAGCACACAGTCCAGGTGGTCGATCCGAAGGCAGGGGCCGCCACGTCGTGAAACTGTGAAGCGCCAGTGGGTCGGCATGTCAAAGTTCAACTGCCTTCTGTCGGAGGGGATACAGAGTGGCTGTTATGGCGGAGGAGGCTGAGGTTTACATTGCTCCTGACCCCTCCAAACGGGAGTATTTATATTAGAGCGCGGGGCGTCGCAATCCATCGCGCTGTCTCTCTTCTCGTGATTCGCCCGTGTCCGGCGCTTGCTCACACACAGCCGCAATCCCTGCACCTGTGCCGCGAGCCGGGGGACGAAGCAGCGGATCTGCCAGCCCGAATTGGAAGGCATCGGTGTCACCATCTTTTGCAGGGGTGGCATCTGAAACTCAGCAAACCGCATGGCAAGCTATTGCATGCAGGAACGGAGGGCTCAGCACCCGCAATGGGTATATAGATTGTAGCAGCACGCAGAAGAGCAGACAGCGTCATTGGATTGTTGCCGCCACCACTCCTTTGGCTGCAAAAGTCCATTCGACCACTCACGCTCCTTCAGCCTTTATTGCAGTGGACGAAAAAGAGGAATTACTGGCTAACACCCACCGCCAATTACCGGCGAACACCACCCTCTGCCAGTCACTCGCTACCTCGACCACTCACTCGACAGCAATTCGATCGGCTACTGCAGTCGCTCTTTCAAAGCTACGTTCCTTCTAAGCTTCGCTTCAGCTGTGTCATATTGCATTATATATATTTCTCCCTTCCTCCAGGACGACGACGCTTTGACGGATTCTCTCGCTCCGGACTAGTCTTGCGATGCGCCCTCCTTCTTCGACATCCCGACTCGGGATTGTGGTATGTGTTGTTGGCATGGCTCGGTTAGGGTGGTGGTGGGCTGACAGGTGCCCGCAGACAACTATTGCCGTATCACTCGTGGCTCTCGTGCCGTTAACATCGGCTGTTTATATCCCGAATCCCGCAACACACCAATACACATTCAACAATCTCACTTCAAATGTCACGACCTCCGCCAGTACGTGGTGGCTCGAGCGTATCCCGAAGCAAGGCATAGCCGCCTTCAACCCGAACCCGTCCGGCTACAAGGTCTTCCGCAACGTCAAAGATTACGGTGCAAAAGGTGGCAGTTATTTCTGATGGAGGGTGCGTATGTGCTGACGCTGCGGGTGCATAGGCGACGGTATCACGGACGACACGGCTGCCATCAATGCTGCAATTCAGGAAGGCTCTCGCTGCGGGCAGGGCTGCGACTCTTCCACCGTCACTCCGGCGTTGATCTACTTTCCCTCCGGAACGTACAGCATTTCGGCGCCGATCGTCGCCATGTACTACTCGCAGCTCGTCGGGAATCCCACGGATCGCCCCGTCATCAAGGGTACGTCAAACTTTACGGGAATCGCACTGATCGATGCCGATCCATACGGTCCCGGCGGAGTCAATTGGTACACGAATCAGAACAACTTCTTCCGAGCGGTTAGGAACATCGTGCTCGACACCACCGCTCAACCACCCAATTCCGGGTCCGGTATCCACTGGCAAGTGGCGCAAGCGACCAGTTTGGTAAACATGAAATTCGTCATGTCGCAAGCACCGAACAACACTCATCAGGGTATCTTTATGGAGAACGGTTCCGGCGGGTTCATGAGCGACCTCGAGTTTGTTGGTGGGAAATACGGCGCGTTTCTGGGGAATCAGCAGTTTATGACCCGAAACATGAAGTTTACAAACTGCCAGACCGCCATCTGGGTCAACTGGGACTGGCAGTGGACGTTCAAGTCGTTGGATATCGACAACTGCAGGGTCGGTGTGGACTTCTCTAGCCTCGACAACAATGGAACGCAGCTGGTCGGCAGTGTTATCATCCTGGACTCCAAGATCTCAAACACCCCGATTGCTGTCAAGACTGCCAGGGCCGGTAACTTCAAGCCCGTCGCTGGTGGTTCCGCGGTGTTGGACAACGTCGTTCTCACCAACGTCGGACAGGCCGTCGCCTATACCAATGGCGCAACCGTCCTGCCAGGTGGCTCATTCACCATCGACCTCTGGACCCAGGGACGAAGCTACAAAACCGACGGCTCCGTCGTCACCGTGCAAGGCAACATGCCTCGCAGCGTCCCAAAGCCCGCTGCGCTCCTCGACCCCACCGGCAAGATCTTCGAGAAGTCTCGACCGCAATACGCCGACATGCCAGCATCATCCTTCATCTCCGTCCGATCCAAGGGCGCCAAGGGCGACGGCAGCACCGATGACACCGCTGCCCTACAATCCATATTCCGCACCTACGGTGGCAACCCCGCCAACATCATCTACTTCGACCACGGTGTCTACGTCGTCTCAGACACCATCCAAATCCCAGTAAACACCAAAGTTCTCGGCGAAGTCTGGTCGGTAATCATGGCCTCCGGGTCGGCATTCCAAGACGTCAACAATCCCAAAGCCGTATTTTCTATCGGTAACCCCGGTGACGTTGGCACCGCCGAGCTCTCAGAATTAATCTTCCAAACCAAAGGTCCCCAACCGGGTGCAATCCTCCTGCAATGGAACTCCCGCGACCCCGCCGGTCTTCAAGGCGCAAACGGGATATGGGACGTGCACTTCCGTGTCGCTGGATCCCGCGGAACAGACCTGGAAGCAGCACAATGCATCAAAACCCCTAACTCCACCATCACCACCGCAAACCCAAACTGTTTGGGCACCTTCATGCATTTCCACATCGCCCCTACCGCGTCCGTGTACATCGAGAACTCCTGGGCATGGACAGCCGATCACGCATTAGACGCACCCTTCGACCAAATCACCGTCTACAACGCCCGAGGGATCTACGCCGAGTCCAGCGAGGGACCCGTATGGATGTATGCCGCCGCCGCCGAGCACAACGTGTTATACCAATACCAACTCGCGCACACTAAAAACGTGTTCATGGCTATGATTCAGTCCGAAACACCATATTTCCAATCCAACCCCGGCGCCGACGTCCCTTTCGCCTCCTTACCCAGCTGGAACGACCCCGACTACTCTTCCTGCACAACCAAAGCGTGCAAAAAGTCATGGGCATTGCGTATCCTCGACTCCAGTCAGACCCTGATTTATGGAGCGGGATTGTACAGCTTCTTTGAGAACTATGCGCAGGATTGTATCAACCCCAAGACGTGCCAGGATTCGATTGTGGATATTCGGGGCAGCCCGGGAGTGGCGTTGTATAATCTTAATACGATCGCGAGTACGAGTATGTTGGATTTTGAGGGGAAGAAGATTATTAATGCTGCCGATAATGTTAATGGATTTTGTCAGACGGTGGTGGAGTTTTCGACGAGTGATTAGTGGAGGAGTGTAGGATATTGTTTGGACCTTTTTTGGGGGAAAGTATAAAATTGCATGAGTGGATTCTTCGAATACGGTGTGGAGTAACTACTGTTTGAACTTGTTTATTTGTGTATACTGTACTACTCACAGTGCTTCAGACACTTGCTGGTGCTGACAAGTATTTTTCAATTGGACGGTCGTTGCTGACAGCTCTACACTGACCAGACATGGCGATGAAGCTTGAACCACCAGTGCACTCAGGCCTCTCTATTCCTTTGTTGAGAGGGTCCCCTTTTCGTGGGCATCGTCTTCCAATCCTGATTCTTTTCCTGCCAGAACAGGTGGTGTAAAGGGTGGATCCAAGGGAGAAGAACTGCTCAGAATGCCCTCGGCTTGTTAGATAGTACATTGCTGACAGACTTTAAACCACCGGACACTGGCTTGCTGACGCTGACAAGTACATAAAATCGTCCGGCCGGACACCCCCATATGACTGCTGACGTCCGGACCACTGAGTAGTATAGTAGTTAATTGTATGCGGCATGAACGGGTAGTATCAAAAGGCCCCTTCTCTAAGTGCTCTGTAGGAACGAGTGAAGAAGCGGAGGAAGCGGAGGTCTTACAACCTACAGACTCTATACCCCACTAGACATTCCATTTACTCTATACTCTTCGACTATGGTACGTACGCCTGCATCGAACCCGACCCGCCACACGTCACAACTTATCACTCACACCCTTTGTCCTCGTAACACCTTTTCTTCTTTTCTTATATAGTACATCCTGTTCTAAAATTAGTGCTACGTCGTATCGTTTCGAAATGTTTGAGGATTTACATGCTGGTCTGATTCGAGTGATGATATATGATCGTAATAGCTATCAGAAATTTCGATGACTGCGTGCATTGTTATATGATTGAGGAGCTCGAGTAGGTGGAAAGATGTACCATTTCAACCCGTATTGTAGCTGCCGCGGGAGCTCTCCACAGGTCCCTTTCTGCCCGGCGCGATGGATACAAAGATACGCTTGCAATTGCAATAGAAAGCTCAATACGAGATTGAATATTCCACGTAATCCGTCCATCTTCCCTCTACTACCTCAGCAAAAGGTATTCGAATTCGGGCTTGTAGTGAACAGCCACAAAAGGACGCATCACTTCCAATTTGTATAAGGAAAAGCAGCATTACGACTCTTAAAGATAAGCTCAAGTTTATTAGCTGGCTCAGTAAAGCTAAGTTTTTCGAACCCGACATGCATGCCGCGTAGCTCAGTTGTTGTAATTTCGAGGGAAAGTTCTGACACAAACGCCCAGGATTTCGTTCCATCCAGGAGCATTGCTTTTGGATTTTAGCTGCGGGCCAAGAATAAGCTTTAGTTGCGCCGAGAGAATGAACTATGCCGTGCAGCCATCCAAGCCATAGGCCACTGACCCCGCATGGCACAGTTTGCAGCTTCGAAGAGGACCAGCCATACCAGAGGGGTAGTTCAATTCATATTCTACCTATAGAAGCAATGTCGTTCTTGCCGTCAAACATCCTATAACCGGTATCTCTAATCCACTGCTACAGAAGGAACAGGGCATTGGGCTATACCGACTAGAAAACGCAAAGACTGCAGCCGACACATTCGGCGTAGGAAAAAGGTCGGCGCGGTGTTAGGTGTTGGGGTTATCTCTTTCGGAGATTATCGGTGGAATCCCATCTTCAGCGTATAAAGCAGTACTCTTCCCGATACTTCACAAACCACCCATCATGACCACCCTTGTAGCATTCATTCTCGGCGGCGGCCCCGGAGTTGGCCTACACACCGCCACCGCCCTCAAAGCCGCTGGCTACCGCGTCGCCCTCGCCTCCCGAAACCCCAACACCGCCTCCCTCACCGCCCTTCAAATCCACCCCATCACCCTAGACCTGCAGGACCCAGCTTCCGTCGCCCCGGCCTTTGCGGCCGTAACAGCCGCGCTCGGTGCCCCAAACATCGTCGTTTATAATGGTCCCACACACACCCCGCAATACAATGGTGTCTGACTAACCCTAGGCTACGGCTTGACCTTCCCGCCGAACCCGGCAGAGCCAACATCGCTCCCGCTCGCGGCACTCGAGAAAGACACAAACGTAAACACTTTGAGCCTGTATGCGGCTGCGCAAGCGGCAGTGACGGGGTGGGAGCAGCTCCAGGACGGGCCAAAGACGCTGATCTATACGGGTAACGTATTACCGTGGATGAGTATGCCGGTGCTGCTATCGCTCGGGGTCGGCAAGGCGGCGAGTGCGCACATTATTGCGAGTTTAGCGAAAGCTTATGGTGCGCGTGGGTGGAGGTATGTGTTCTTTCGTGTTGGGGAGACAGGGGCTGACGGGGAGGAAGGTTTTATTTTGCGTATCAGGTTACGGAGGACGGAGGGGTCGCGAATTCGATTACGCCCGAGGCGGCGGCAAAGGTATATGCTGAATTGGCGAAGGAGAAGGAGCAGGGGGGCTGGGAGGTGAAGTTTGCGGGGAGTGGGGAGGTTTTGGGAAGAGCGCAGGGTGGGTATAAGTGACGTTGCGTCTGAGCTTGGCTCTCTCTAACGGGGTTGTAAATGTGCTTTTCCTCATACAAACTGAATGTGAAAAGACATCGATATGTAGTAGTAGAGATACAAAAAGATGAAACACCCTTTGTACCTTTCCACTTAGCCTGAATGCCTTTTGCTGAATATCATTTTAACTTGTACATGTGTTATCGTATGTTCACCACAGGTTCTTTTCTTCAGGTCGTTCTTGCTTGTTGTTTGCCGGCATTGCTGATATTGTAACTGTGTGTAGAGGCACGCTTGCATTGCAAACTGAATACTATGAGATTGAATATTTCCACGCATAACGGTGTAATGGTCGAGTGATAAGCAGTGACCGAAATCTGCTCACGTTGGTGCAAGTTTCCATTTAGACTCGTAAGTAGCGGTAGTGTGGGCCAGCCCGTTTTCTGCGGGTTCCATGGTTAGAAAACCAGATCGTTATTGCTGATCACACGCAATCACTCGTTACAAGTTTGCGTCACGGTTTAATTACTCAAGTCATACGAGTATGGATTCCCGAGCTTCTGCAGTGCATCTGAAATAGAATAAATATACCTAATAACAATTCTAGAACATCGAAAAGATGTCGCGAGGATTAAGGTGTGAGTGATTTCTCGTGTTGGCTCCTGACCAGAGTCGCCACGTGCTGGTTCCTGACGCGAGTGACTCCTGATGCGAATGGATGATTGATGATGCAGGCATGATGAAGCGCTGTTACTCCCCTCTGCCAGCAATATCGAGATCTACACACAAGTGATTGGTATAGTTAACCATCCCCACATACACACCTACCACCCAGGGTCAAAGGTGGATCAACTAAGGGGAAATAAATGCCAGTTCTTGTTTACATTCAAAAGCAGCTCTTATTCATTAATATAGATAGCTATATACCAGCTATACACACCACAAAAACCAGGCCCAAGGGGATCTAAAATAGTAGCTACATATCATTCAAAACCAAGCAAGTAAAACGCACACGCAACGCCGCCCGCCGCCCCACCACCCTGTCGAAATGAACAACGAAAAGAAAAGAGAAAGTAAAGGGTATGCATAGCCAAACACCTAGGAAAACACAGATTACTCACCGACCCCCCACAAATTACCTGTATCTCCATCCATATCACCAATGACACCCTCCCAATTAATAAGTTCGAATTCATCGACGCCTCTAACCTCCAGCGACATCTCCACAGCTTCTCTGATACCCTCCCTCATCTCGTCGTCCCCACCCACCATCGGATCCATCACTGGGGCTTTCTGTGCAGAAATACTACTACCACCACCAGGTAGCTTCTTTGCCAGCACCGCCGCCTCAGTCGCTCTCGCAAGCTCTCTACTCTCTCCGCCACTCTCCTTCGCTAGCCCCGCCGCCGTCTTCCCGCGTCTATCCTTAATCGTCAAATCGCACTCTTCGCGTTCCATCATTACCGCCACGAACCGCCAGTACCCGTGATAACTCGCCTTCATGAGTGGTGTCTGGCCAATGCGGTCTTGCTTGTTCAAATCTGCACCTGCGTCCAGCAGCACTTTCATCGCTTCCACAAAGCGTTCCTGGTTCCCAGGTGCGCGGAGTTTGCGTTTTGGGATTGATGCCATGCGATGGAGTGGTGAGGAGCGGTAATAGTTAGTTGCATTGACGTTTGCGCCCTGATTGAGGAGGAGGCGGAGAATAGCCGGGTGGCCTTCTTCGGCTGCGATGTGAAGTGGGGTGAGGCCCTTGCGGTTGCGGGCACATGCATCTGACCCCTTGGAGAGGAGGAGCTTGATTGTTTCCTCGTCGCCGTCGTAGCACATTGCGTGCAGCGCGGTGGAGCCGTTAATGTCGTTGTGTCCGATTTTTGCGCCAGCCTCAAGAAGGACCGCCGCGATCTCCGCATCGGTGTTTTTTCGCTCCTTTCCAGGCTGACCAATGAAGAAGAGTGGCGTCTCGCCTTTGCGGTTGGGCTCGTTGACATGTGCGCCCGCTCGGAGGAGGAGCTTCACCCACGTTGCGTCTTTCTCTTTTATGGCGTAAGAAAGCGGGGTTTGGTCGTATCTGTTGACAACATTGACGTCTGCCCTCCAGGCAACAAGGATCTCGGCGGCTTCTTTATCTTGCGCTAAATGTAGCGGGGTGGATTGGTCTCCATTGGTGGCGTTCACATCTGCGCCTTTTTCGAGGAGGATGCGGATTGTCCCCAGGTGCTGCTCACGCTTGAATATCACGGCGTAATGTAGTGGGGAGTCGGAGCGCGGGGAGGACTGGTTGATGTTTGCGCCCTTGTCGAGGAGGAGACGGATGATCTCGTCTTTCCCACTTCTTGTAGCCACATCGAGTGGCGTGAATCCCGCACGGCTCTGGGAATCGATGTTAACACCATGGTCGAGGAGCACCTTTACCACCTCGGGTTTGTTGTGATTGATAGCGCAGAACAGCGGGGTTTCGGAGTTGGCGCCCTGGAAGACCATAGTGTGATGGGAGCAGGCGGTGTCTGCGGGTGCGCCGAGGGCGAGGCAGCGGCTTGCGACGGCAGGAACCCCTTTCATGCATGCCCAATAGAGTGTGTGGTTTCCGCGGTTTTTAACAGAGGCTTTATAGAGCGCGGTGTTGAAGAGGGCGTGCATATGTCTGGAGGCGCGGAGGAGGGCGTTGAGATCACAAGGCTCAAGGTTGTCGGCCAGCATGAGCAAGAGCTCATTCGGAAGTGCGGGGAGCTCGGGGATCGACATGGTAGCCGTGCGGAATGCTGGAGGATCTGTATGTAGGCGGGTTCGGATGTTTCTAGGTGGTTGTAGTGACCCTTACCCTCGTTGTCGAGCTCTCGTGACTGCAGCTCGGAGCTGGGCGGAGCTTGGGTTAGTTCTCATCCTCACCACAGTGACAGCTTTGGAGACACTCACCGTGTGTATCACAGTGCTGGATGCTCTGCCAGCTCGAGGGCAAGAGAGAAAACGAGAGAAAAAGGGAAAGAGAGGGCGGTTTGGGGGAGAATATCGGTGTTCTTCGTAGCGGGGTAGAGAGTGTAAGGAAGGTAAGAAGGCTGCCACAATACAACCTGGAATAATTAAAACTACACGTCCGGGCCTAGAGTAAATTGGGGCTCTGACAGCGATATTGGCTTCAATTTATTGGCGAACAGAAGCCCTAACCCTCCTACATGTTTGGCTCCAAAGTCTGTTGAAGTGCGAGTGTTATGAGAATAAGAGTACACTCAAACAATCAATCGATTGCTCAAACGCTGCTACAAATATCCCTTCTCCAAACCCGTCTCATTGATTCAATTCATCTGTCTCCGTCCGTCCATCAATCCATCCATATCTATGTACCCATCTGATCATTCCGTTCAGCCCAAACACGCCACCTCCAGCACTTGCCCAGCCCCATCGATCCGTCCCATGCTTCGGCCAACAAACAAAGAAAATAAAACAACGCTAACTATGCAACAAAACACACAAAGCACACCAACACATGTACACACACTCTAAACAATGAGTCGAGTAGTGATTGAGAAGAAAAGGAGATGAAACCACAGGAAACACAAGACATTTATACATATCCCAAATAGGCGAAACAACACCTCTCCGCCTCTGCGCATGTCATCGATACTTATGCAGATATGCACCAACCCTCTACCCCAATATGCATAGTCAATCCCAATCTAATAGTGTCCCATAGTGTAACCATAGTATCCATTAGCTTTATGCCCTCCATGCCCGTACCCATGCCCACTCTTCCTCTGGCTCCTCCTCCTACTATGCCGGTTTTCCGTCCGACTTACAGGCGGACTAGGCGCCTCGGGGAGAACGGGGTCCTGTTCCCATATCTCGGCCGAGTTCACCCAATCCTGCTCCACCTCTCTCGGACCAGCTCCAATATCCATATACCAACTCTCAGCAGCTCCCTGTGGCGGCGCATGCTGCTGTACCCTCGTTGAGCCCCGTCGTGAAATTGGCGGTGGACTGGGTGCATAGGGAGGAGGAAATGGTACCTCGGGACGAGCGCCGTCCAGACAATACGACAGTACCGATGAAGAATCGGTGTCGTAGAATATTTTGGCAGCCGGTTTGCTCTGGCGGCGAAGCTGGACCAGACGGTGTGGAAATTCGCCATCCGTTGCAGGTGCGACGGAGGAGACCTCGGTGCTGGCGTCTGAGTCTGCATCCGAATCTGCATCTATTTCGGTTTTCATTCGGGCTAGAGCAGTTTTGCGCGCTGTAGTGACTGTGTCGTCTCGTACTGCAAGGGCCGGAGCTGCAGCTGCTCTAGCTCGAACCGAGTTAGATCTTCTGTTGCCTTTAGTCGGGGTAGGAGTGCTGTCTAGCAAGGCGGTATTCAGCTTTTGTTGTTTCTTCTTCTTTTGACTTTCCGCCACAAAGGCAGCGTAGTCTACTGTTTCCGTAGAAGCTCTAGAAGATGCGCGGCCATCACGGGTTGGTGAGGGCTTTTTGGCCGGTGTCTGGGGTACTGGCGGCGGAGGGGGTTGCTTATCCTTCACAAGCTCACTTAGCGGTTCTTCAGCATGCTCCATTAGTGCCGCTTTCAGTGCAACCAGTTTCGGTAGTGTGATGGGGGGTGGCGGTATCTTCGTCGTCTCCTTCGGGAGCTCTTCCTCTGTTTCCTTTTCTGGTTCCGGTTCCGGAAGTGCTGCTGGTTTTGACACAGATGTGATCGGCAGTTTCGTTGGGATATAGGCATATGAGCTAGGTGCCTTCCCTGACAGCTCTGGTACTGCAGCCTCCATCGTAGATTCCGAAGAAGCAGAATCCGAATAATCAGAACTTAAAGATGAGCTTGAGCCTTTCTGCCTTAGCTTTGAGGGTGTAACATAGGCATTTTTGCGGATCATTGGGGGCCGCTGTGGTGGTTGGGCCTGGCGTTGAACGGTTGCGGTTTTAGCTTCGGTAGGAGCGGCACTGGGACCGATTGGTGACTTTTCAGCCACGGAGGACGGGATAGCTGGGGGAGAGGCTGTAGCGATAGTTGCACCATTGACTTTTATTGTCGGCGCAGGTGCTACAGGCTTTGCTGCTGCGGTGATCGGTGCCACGACTGGGGCTTTGACCGAAGCTGTCGCAGAAGTTCTCTTTTTCTTTGGCGATACCTCCGTCGTGATACCGAGTCCAATTAACCCCTCTAAACCCGTAGTCTTGCTCGATCGCTTTCTCTCCTTGGTATCGCTTCCCCCAGTCCGACTACTTCCCGCATCGCTGCTCGCCCTACTGCTGCCGCCGCCGGGTCTAAGTAGAGGTGAGGTTGACGCTGCCAAAGAGGCCACTTCGGCCGTCGCGACAGAAAGCCTCCCTTGGGAAGAGGTTGTGCTGTACGCTTTTAAGCTGGAGCCTTTTCTCGGGGATCCGGCGGGAGTAACCCCTACCCGAGGAGTCGTCTGTGTCGATGTTGCAGGTGTTCGTACGATACGCGGAGTACTCTTGGTCCTAGGTGTAGCGCCGGATATTTTATAATTCAGCTGACTCAGAGCTGGGCTTGTTATCGCGCTCCCTCTGTTCGACGACTTCCTCCTAGGCGTCGCCGAGGTGCTCACTCTTTCGCTATCGCGTCTAGTCGACTTTCGGCGAGTCGGAGGCGTCGCTGAGTATTTAGCGGAGGAAGATCCAGGTCTTGGATGGGACGTTGCTACGCGGCCCACCGGTAGCTGGCGTTTGCGAGGATCAGGAGAGAGCGGGAGCGAGCCGTCAGTTGCAGAGCCGGAGGAGGAGCCGGAGCGAAACCGGTCCTTTTCAGACTGCTGGTGTGAGGAGGGTCGCGGCGGAGGACGACTCTTGGGTGTTGGGAGGCACATATTTTTCGTCTATGACGGCTGTTGAGGCGCATTCAAAAAGTGGAGCTTCTTGACTAGCAGAAGAAGCTGCTATAGCAAGCAACAGTTTGACGATGTTGTTTTAAACAATCCAAGGTGCTTTTGATTGGAGTGAGGAGTCAGTATCATGGCTTCTACGACAGGACAGTATAGGAGCGGTGTTGATGTGTATGGGACGAAGAGGAGAGAAGGGAAAAAGTGTTGTCAGAAAAGGAGGCTGAGAACAAAAACCAGAAATTATCCATTTCGTCAGCAAGTGAGGCAGTGTTTCACATTTTCCACAACTGGCGCTTCTCCCAGAAGAAATAGAGTGAATGACACTCGCCAAATGGTATTACAGGCAACCAGGTATGAGAGTGGGATAGCGATAGATTAAGGAAAAGAAAGGAAGAAGAGTAAAAGGATAGCACAAGAAGAGATGACTTCGGGAGTCGTCTCGAAAAAGTAGCTGACTGACTGATTGGCCTTTTGAATGCCCTGTGTCGAAACGAAACAAAGTTGCTCCTCACCCCACGTTTCTCCTTCCGCAACGTTCCTCCTCTTCTCGATTCTAACACTCCCACAACGCCTCGATTTTTCGTTCCCGTCCGTCACCAGCACTTTGGAAATGGTAGTGGTAGTAGCTGATCGAGTCGTCTCTCCGTCGTCTCTCTTTCATCCAGTCGGTTGGTCAGTTGTCACCCGCCTCTCTCCTGCCTTGAAATCTGCAATTTCCCGTCGTCGCCTCGAACTCGATTGTATCGTCAAGTTGTAAATAGCCGCAATACCAATCGTTAAAAGCTCGTCATCATCGTCGTCGTCACTAAAGAATCATTGCCATCGTGGTATCGTCAAGTCGTAAGAGAAAGAAGGACTCGGGTGAACAAGTTTGTTCGCTGTCGCTGAGGGTCACGCCTATCTTTGGCCCCCCACAGCTGGCTCAGTTGTTGATAGGCGAGGGAAGAAATCGAAAGGATCGTGTGGGTGATGGTCTAAAGTAAGTGGTATGTATGGCGAATTGCCTTGCCGAACCGGAGAGCTTGGCCGCCCCGTTGTTCGCGAATAGCGGAGCTCGGCGGGGCTATTGACCATCATTGGTTTGGATGTGGCAGGCACAGCCGCCTCTACCTCATATCGCAGCATGAATATGTACACTTCTTGATGAGTTGTCAGTTTCACATAGTAAACCTCCTTCCTTCCCCACATTCTCAACTTGACAACTTCCGGCTTCAAACATCACGATGCCTAGCCAGACCAATGGGGACCGCACCAGGGCGTCTCTTTGGGGAAAATTGTTTATTGCGTTTTACGTCCTGCAAACCCTGAATTCAAGCTTACCATATGCGCTTTATCACGCATGCGCGCACGATCTTTTATTAAGCTTAATTCTGCTTATATTCAAACATTCAAATGTTATTAATATTATGATGAAGCATCAACATCGGACAAGGCGAGTGAGTGTTAGTGCACCTCTTACCCCACTTGCCGCAGTTGGTTGTACCGTTCGTTGCACCCGAACTTCCGATCCATCACGACTTTTTCCGACAAAGGAACTTTTGAAGACATTCCATTCCTCCTTGCCCGAGCCTTCGTTAATCGGAATTCCATCGTTCCGTCAGTGAAACATAGAGTACCCAGCATTCCAACAACGTGTCCAGTTCTCGGTGTGTCGCGCAAAGCCTCGGAGATGCGGTGTAATACGAAGCTTTACTTATATTTAAACGTGCGGAACATCAACGTGTTCATTCGGCTTTCCCGAAGTATGCTTTCGAGGTTGCTTAAGTTCTCAGGTTCACGGAACTCCGTACTCTATTACGAATGACTAGGTACTGAAACGTGCGATGTCCGGGGTGACGTAGAGATTGCGGCGCAAGAATAGCGTCGCCGCAGCCAAATTTGGGAGGAAATTGAAAAGTCTGCTAGGCAAGGAGGTGTAGATAAAGGCCGACTTCTCCTCCTTTCTTTCCTTCATCAGTTCATTGTCAATCAATCATCTCGAGCATCAATACTAGTATCCATCATCAGTATCAGCAGCAGACATCATGTCCACCATCATCTCCATCCCCACTGATTACGGGTTTGCCCCTCTTCTCCATCGCGTCTGTGCCCCATTAACACGGCTTAGCTATGTTCTCGCCTCTGTCGTCTTCTCCACGGTCGTAAGCACATATCACAGCTTTCTCGTCGGCAGGGCACGCTCTGCAGCCAACGTCCCGTATCCCAACGCGTATGTCTCCCATGCAGAGGCTGTTGCCGACATCAATAAGTACCGCTTCAACTGCGCCCAGCGAGCACACCACAACTTTCTCGAGCACTATCCCGCGTTCCTTGCGACCGCTGCGGTTGCAGGGTTGAAGTATCCAGTTGCGACGGCGGTGATGGGTGTCGTGTGGAGTCTGGGACGTGTGGTGTTTGCGAAGGGGTACATTGGAAGTACGCAGGAGCAGAAGGGAAGTGGAAGGTATAAGGGAGCGTGGTATTTGCTAGCGGAGTTGGGACTGTTGGGAACGGCGGCATGGACAGCGTGGCAGATGATTATGGGATAGAGTGTAAATCGGGAGGAGCATTGAAGATAGAGAGGTACAGAAATGCGGAACTGGTTGTTATCCTTAACTCATAGCCAATAAAATTTTGATTACTTATGTTCTCTCGCTCTGTGATTCCCGTGCCGTCTGACATTTCATGATTCTCCCTGCGATAACCGGAATACATAGCCGAGCACTAGCGCGGATGAACCCGTTGGCGTTCCCCACATTATGAGTCTCCAAGCCTCACCAGATCGTCCCCGCATCCGACTGACCAACCACCATCGCCAGCCCACGATACCAACGACTGCACTTTCTTCTTAAGTACTTGCTGCTTACTTGCTTCTTTCCAAGTGTGAGCACTTAGAACAATAATAGTTACCTGTTACCCTCTATTGTTTCTTCCACTCTCCGCAATGTCCTCCACTACCGCCCCACCTCCTCCTCCCGCCGAACACTACGCCGCTCTAACGGCCCTGCATAATCACTACCGCACCCTCATCACCAACGAGCGTGCCAGCATGTCTCTCGAGCGGCAACTCTGGGAATCCGAGCGATGTATCTACCTCTCCCGCATCCGCGAGCTCGAAGCTACCGCCACCGCCACCGCCACCTCCCAGCCGCCACCGCCACCTCCTCCACCACCATCACAGACACAAACGCAAGAAAACGCACGTCCCTCAAAACCGATGCTCGCACTCGATGCGGAAGAAGAGGAGGAGATTACGCCGCAGGAGATGGCACAGCTGCTGAGAGAGGCAACTAGAATTGTGTATCCCATCTCACACTCAAGGCCAAGGGGACAGAGTCTTGCGGAGCCTGCTCAGGGGGGTGTAGGGGTGGTTGGTGCTCTGGAGGAGGAGGAGGAGGAGCCAGATAAAGAAAAAGAGGAGGTTGTGGAGTTGAGATTAAAGAAGACGAGTAATTTTGGAGTTGAGTTTGGGAGGTGGAGGTGAAGGGATCGCGAGAGGAGGATAGGATAGGAGGGGGAGTATGGGTATGTGGAATGATCCGAGAAGATCCGAGAACTTGTTTTGTGGAGGTTTGCTGATGATAGTCTACTTGCAGTTTTATTGAACAGGCTGTGGAGTTCGCCTCGGGACAATTATCGATCATTATCTTCCATCACTACTGCAGATTACCGATCACTATGAATACCGCCAACACGCCAAACGCTACCATCGCCCTTTTTTCTTGTCGTCTGGCGTCAATCCTACTGCGGCAATTGGTGGTATGGACGGGATGTTACACCCATCGGTGTAATATAAGGCTGCCGATGTGTGGTCTCCTTTGTGCTGTTTCAATACTGGGTATTGCATTACATCACGTCTGCGATTATTATTAGTCCAAAACACTCGAGTACGCCTTGTAAACGATCAATCAACCAGTGGGACTTTGACTTCTCAAGGCGGTGTGAAAAAAGAAAGTAGAGATTTCAGCCCTCGGACGAGTACCGACATATCGACATGCACTACCAGTACGCCATTCCAACAACAAAGAATGAGGTAGAGGGAGCCGAGTTGCTTTGGTGTATTCTCAGCTATTTGATTAGATCCGGTCGAGTTGCAGTTTGTCGAGTCCCTTCCTTAGCCTGGCAAAATATTTCGAGATGAGCAAGTCGACCCGAAATACCTGATGTACTGCCTCTGATTAGCTAGCGAAAGTGTGGTAGTCAGTGTGTATACAGATATTCGAGTGTTTGAGGTCAACCGAGCAAGATATGTCCGAAACGCACAGCGGAAGCCAGAAGAATGGAACGAGCATTTGCCTCGTAGACGACTGCCCTTGCTGCCGTGAAGGAACTGGTTATAGGCCTTGCAGAGATGCCCACGCTGGACATCGATCATCAGTCTCTTATGAATCCTTCCATTCTCCACACTTCTCGCGTTATCCAGCTTAATGCGTTACAAAATACCTACAATTCGTTAAAAATCAGATTAGAAAAAGAGAAAAGGAGGGCGATCACTATGGATATCTGACGTCGGACAGGTGCTGCCTTTGATGACCTTCGCTGCCGACGAATGATCCCTTCCTATCTCAAACCTTTCTCTAGACACTTAAGGGTACGAAGTTATTATTGGTTGGAATCATCGGTGATTCGTAGCTGCTAGATTCGCTGATCTTCCTTGTCGCATTTCTTATGCGTACCTGACGTCTACGGATTGTCAACGTTTCGAGTTCGCCTTGTGCACGACCTAGCCAATCAGACATTGTTTTGCTTTTGCGGTCCCATAAAGGTGGGAGGGAAAAGCAATTCGAGATATCAGCCCTGGACGAATATCGACGATGCACTACCATTTCCGCAGTCAAGAGAAAACTGCGAGTTACCATTATACTCAACGGAGGTATACCCGAAACATAGGCCGAGAAATACCACAGCTTTGTCACATCGGAAGAAACACGCACATCCGAACAGGTATCATCAATTCTTTACCTTCAGCCCCTAATTCGATCATGAAATCTAAAGACTCCAGAAGTATATATCAACCTAGATTCCAGCGTTAGGGGATTAGAAGTCTTGTCCGAGTGCCGCATATCACGAAGTACCACATTTTCTGCTATCCTCCCTCACCTTTATGTGATAAACAGAGTTCACCCCCGCTAAATAGCACAACGTTAAATACCATAAGCTACAAAAAGTATTCATTGCATAAGCCACCTCCACTTATCTGAGCCTAGAGCCCAAAGGTATGTAGCGTCCACACTACACACGTCTTCAACGTCTGCTGATTACCGTATGCATTGAAGAACGCCTTGAGTTATCGTGAGTAACCAATGGGCTTCACACTAGTTCATTTTGGTTGCACAGGGCTAAGGAAAAAGCAAACCGAATATTCAGCCCCAGGAACAGTTCAATATAATTGCCCTTCCCTTTATCAAAAGATCTTCTTGCTAGGGATTCTTCCATCGGGTAGAAGATAAGCACAGGTACGTTCAATCACTAGTAACTCTTTTCGTATCATGGTTGTGTTTTCGAAGATAGAATCATGACCGAGAGAAATGGTGCTGACTAGATGGATGGTGCTTGGTAGCAAACGATGCACTGGAGACTAACGCCGCTTTTAATACTTGTCCTCGGGACCAACGCTTTCACCAGTAACTTACTACTTCCACGTCAAGAGACGTCATCAAAATACAATGACACCATATCCAAAGTGTGGGTTGGGGGAACAGTCTTCTAGGGACAGAACATCCAAGTATTTGCGCTGGCGAGATCAATCTGCTTCTTAAACAAACTGGCGATTACAACAAATGGGGTTCCGCTGTTACCGCAACGATTCTGACCTTGCTGCCGGCTCTTCTGACGGTTGGGCCGTACCAACTGCGAAACTTTCCAACTTGATGGTCCTCAGCCCGGTGGCTGCATTGATTACGGCTGGGATGACGCTGGGTTAGCCTGTGCGGTCGATCCAACCAGTGGATCGAGTTATTACAGTTCGAGACCTTGCACCAGACGGGAGAGTTGCTTCGTATGGAATTATTGGTGCTGCTGCTGGTGATATTGGAGCGGTAGAAGGGCTTCACCACCGGCAGATTCGGGGACTGAGCGAGCTCCATAGCTAGTACGCTGAAAATCCTACATTGCTAGCGCTCCAGCGTTGTGTTTCGACCCAAAAGGCAATCGACCATTAACAAAACCACCTTTGGATACTTTTTTTTGGGATTCTCCAGATTTTCTTCTGCACTGTCCTGCACAGTGGATCAATTGCTCCGCTTAAGAATTTCATGTATATTTGGGTTTGCCCATATTGGAGTTATGTCATTCATTTTGCATGGGTTGTTGGATCGTTTATGGCTGCAACTGTGGGCTACGGTGTTATAGCCGCACGGATTAAGGACATCGAGAATGTGTTCTACCCCATCCCTCTGCCGGAATGGTTCAAGCTCGTCGAATGCCCCTGCTGCTCTGTTCAAAATCGACTTCCGGCTTGGAAGGGAAAGAGGAAAGGATTGCGAAAGCACAGCCAGCAGTGCGGTCCGAAATCACGGAGATTGTCCTCGGTACGCTCCTTCATAGCGTGAGTAAACCCCCACCCACATATACATCTTCGTTCTACCTTGCTAAGTATCACTATTAGTCGTGTGTACCGCTTCATCCCCGCTTTACTCCACTCCCAAACACCCCTCACCGTCATCGTCCGCCACACTCATCCAGTAGGATCGCTACACCCCATCAGATCTGCCATCGGGGTGCAATCCAAGCACTACTCGTCATCGGCCTTACCTTGCTATTCGGCAGCATCTCTAGCAGCGGGCTATTCACGACCACCGCATTCGCCGTTATATTTATTGCCGCCATCTCTTTCTCTCGGATTCTTAGTATTACGGCGCTAATGCATCTCCAGGACGTGGCACAGCTCACGGTGTTCGAGTGTGCTAGTGACGCGGAGGTTCGAGGCGTTATGGGGCTACTCACCGCTATGCTGAGTGTCCTGATATGCAAGAGGGGCGGGTAGAAAGGTACTCGGGTGGGTAGTGTGTAGATGCACATAGAAACCGAAGGGAGGAGGCGTGGATAAAGGCTAGTACTTACGGTGTTGTGGCAACTTTGATGGCTGTGGTGCTTGGAGTAGCGTTTCTCGGAATGCTCTCATATCCGCTGTATTTATTTCCTAGCCCGGTACTAGTGCTGCCTGTGGTGTTTTCGACGGGGTGGATTGGGTGGGTGGTTGGGTTGCATCTCTCCAATATTGGGGGTGCATTTCTAATCGAAGAGGAGGAGGATGCGGTGGAAGAGGAGGGTTCCGGTAGGAAGCGGTAGTTATTGTGGCATTGTGAGGCGATTCAAACGACTATACACAAACCCAGGAATCTCTTTACATCAACTCACCAAAGAGCTTTACTAGCAGAATGGAATTTCTTTACCGGTGCGTGGGTATCTGTTCGTCATCCATGACGGCGGCATAGTAATGGTAATGGTCTTAAGCTTGCTTAAGACTATACCCGGCAGTAGAACAGACTACTCAGACACGTTATCAAACCGAGTGATATTTCGTGATTCGAAATCTGAACAGAGGGGTCATGAGACCCAGAGGTGGTCACGAGAACGAGTAGGAACTCAAAATATAGCATATAGCCTCACCATGATAGCCCACATGAGGTGGTGTTTATGAGGGGAATATCAAGAAATTTCCCAGGTGTCTAAAATAGCAGGGGAATGGATTATAGGGGGTCTAGGGGCGAGGGGCGGAGGCAGCCCTGAGCCATTCTGCTAGCATCCAGTCAATAGGTACTCTGCCTACAACTGCAAATATGCCAGTGAGTCTCCGCGGCTTCTTGCGCTAGTGAATATCCGCTGCTTAAGACAATCGTCTTCGCGTAGCGGAGTGGCTAGTTGAATAGTCGACGGCAAGCGAGTGGCACTAGTCTCCTTCACAATGTTGAAATACTGATTGCTAGAAGCCTTAATTGTACTTTCTAAGAGGGCCACAAGGCCATATATATACGGTACGAACACGTACGTACTCATCTAAATGTAGAGACGGCTGAACTCCGTCAGCCCGTA
>Ga0307512_10002047_pt1 | contig 26587 bp, 30 predicted proteins | sample 14_EM_MG_FD_200267 | JGI IMG/M metagenome (GOLD analysis project Ga0307512, IMG submission 200267) | Populus trichocarpa ectomycorrhiza microbial communities from riparian zone in the Pacific Northwest, United States - 14_EM | ecosystem: Host-associated > Plants > Roots > Unclassified | place... | reverse complement strand
ACGACATCCAAATGTCCATTTTCCGATGCCACCATCAATGAGGTCCAGCCATCGTCTTTACGGGAGTCGACAGTTGCGCCGTTCTCGAGTAACAAACGCACGACATCCAAATGTCCTTTTCGCGATGCCACCATCAATGAGGTCCAGCCATCGTGTTTACGGGAGTCGACAGTTGCGCCGTTCTCGAGTAACAAACGCACGACATCCAAATGTCCATTTGCCGATGCCACCATCAATGAGGTCCAGCCATCGTCTTCACGGGAGTCGACAGTTGCGCCGTTCTCGAGTAACAAACGCATGACATCCAAATGTCCATTTTCCGATGCAAGCATCAATGGCGTCCAACCATTCTTGTCACGGGGGGTCACAGTTGCGCCATGCTGTAGTAATGCCCGTGCAATCTCCAGTTCTCCCTCTTGTGAGGCCATAAACAACGGCGTTCTCTCCATGTCATCCCGAGAATTGACATCCGCATGATGGTGAAGCAACAACCTTACCACATCCAGACGCCCTATTCGGGCTGCTTCGTCCAACGGGGTCAAACTGTCCCTATTCCAGGTAGCTATGTCCGCACCACGTTTGAGGAGTAGCGCGACAATATCGACGTTTCCTTTGATGACTGCAGCATGCAACGGAGTAGAGTGGAATCCGCCCCTGGCATTAATGTCCAGTGGATGGGTGATGATCAGGTGTTCCACAAGGTCACGGAAACCACATAGCGTGGCATAGTATAACGGTGTACCCTTTGGTGGTGATGGACACGCCGCAAACATGATTTCCCGGAATGGATAGTCAATGTCGTGTATCCATACCCATGTCGCAAAGTATTGCTTTTTGGGGTCAAACAAACGCTCCATCCCATCTTTGATTTTAGAAGACACGCCGTGGAGCCGGGCGTGATCGACCCAGTATCGAGCCGCGTAGACAGCAAGGGGAAAGTCCTTCATAGTGTCCTTGTTAGCCCGGTCATCCAACGCAAGAAGGACGCTCAGAGATGCCTTTGCGAGGATCGTGTGTGCTGAGTGAGGAAGAATGTGGTACCGGGAAAGAGCCTTCCCAGCATTGGCGAGCCTTTCCGATGTCAAGTATTCCTTGACGGAAAAGTGGGAGAACCGGACCACTCGCGACCCGTCCATGTCGACAATGGTGATTAAACTTGAGCATATCGATAACACCTCTTCTTCTGAGTCATCAGGACGCCAATCCATGTGGTATTGGGGAAGTTCTCCAGTGTCAAATTCAATCGCAAGGATGTCCGCAAGCTCCTCGACACGGAGTGGCCTAATCGACTCCGCAACGCATTGGAAGAGATGTTGTGCATATTCCTGTCTCTCCTGAGGGATACCCTTCAGTATGCGATCGTAGGTCTCGTCCAAACTCTCCGGCAGATGATCAAGGGCACGTCGAATTGCGGAGGGAAGACTGCGCCTCAGGGCTTCCAGTTGGCATGTGACCCAGCGAAACCTGGGTGATTTCATGAGAACCGTCATAAGTAGACTTAGTAATGAAGGCTTACATCCCATCAGCCTTCTGAGAGAGTACGGTGATAACTGTTTCTTTGTCGTTCTCTCTCCATCTTCGCATCTTCCTGTCTGAGTTCATCACAAACCTGACATAGTCGGCAATATCTTTCTTTTGTCCAGATTCACCATGAAGAGAAACGATATGAGATGCTGAAGATGCGAAGGCAGATTGAATATCTGCCTCAGGGCGACTCGTCGCGCATATACGGATATTCGGCAGTTGTAAGTCAACCAGTTCATTCACCAGCTCAAGGACCCATTCTCGATGGGGCTTTACACCAGAGTCATTGGGACATTCGTCAAGGCCATCGATGATAATATACACTGTTGGCAGTCCTTCGTTTGTGATCATCTCTTCTAAGCAGCTCAGCAGTGCGTCATCGTCTGGGCGCCGAGATCCTCCATCGTACTCAGAATATAGGGCAGAAAGAGTGTTGTAGCAGGGATCGGATTTGGCTGAGAGCTGAGAAACAAGGGAAGCTAGTAATCCAGTGACCTCTTGCTTCTTGGGGTCTCGGAAATCGCAGTAAAAATAGGCCATCAAGGCCAATCTCGTGTCGCGTAGACGTTCAACTTGTTGAATGATGCTGGAGCTGATTGATGATTTGAATGAGCTGGGCGAAACGTTTCAGGAATCACGTACCACAAAATACTCTTTCCAGACCCCGCTGTGTATTGATGTGCCAGGCGGCATCAGTGTGTGCGACAAGGAGGAAGTGGAAGAAACGCATACGTTTACCATGAATCCAAAAGAGTGACCCTGTTTCTGCCCATTCCTTAAACCGGTCGCTTTGAGTGAACCATGAGGCAGTTCCTTCAAGGTGGTCTCTGCGGGCGATGTTGTGATTTGTCGAGGGATCTGGAGGAGAGAGCCAACTTCGAACGCAGCTCTGGAATTGGTTCCCTGAGAATGAGAATCACATTCAGCTTCGAAACCGGATGTATAGATGTCGGGACTGACTCCGGATCTTGTTCATTCCATCTGGGTTATTTATATTGTGACCAACATGCGGCATCAGTCATGGAGATTGGGGGTTCCACGCCAGTCGAACATACCTAGAGTTTGTTGTACACCATGCGTTGACGCTGCTCCAATAAGTCTTGTTAGTCGTTTGGATGCCAGTAGAGTAAGGTTTCTAACCATCTTTGACAACCTTCAAATCGTCGGACAATCCATGGACGACTTCCAGCGTGCGAGCACCAGTCGTCAGAGCTTCTTCTTGGGTGAGTTGGTCTAATCGCTGCAAGGTAGCTTCAACGCGTCTCTCTCCTAGTAACCTCTTTATGAATTTCTCTATACCACAATTAACCAATGAAGATCAGCACGTAATAGGCCACTTACTGAATCGTCCCTGGTTTATATGCTTTGTGGCCAACGCAAGCACATCGAGTACTTCGGTCATGACTTTCACCATGACATTTGACATCGTATGGGATGGCGGGATCTTCTCGGTATAAACACGGAAGCGTGCGAGGAAACTAGCGACGCGTTCAAAGAGGTTGTTGAGTGCGTCGTAGCTTTCGCCGACCCCAACAGCTGCCTGAAATGGATATAGCACACAATAGTCCCTTAGGAAGAAGTGTGACACGTACTGAGAGGAGAACGTCAATTCCAACGAATATTGCCTTTGTCGGCTGGAATGGCGCCTGTAAGGAGGCATAAGGATATGTAAATACAAAGAAAATACTGTGTTGATCACGTACAAGGCCAGCTGCCTCACCACAGACGGTGGAGAAAGCATGGACGACTTGGACTATGGGACGAAGGGAGTCGATTAACTTGCGATGTTTGTCCCGATAGACGTCGAATGCAGATTCTCTTTCTAGAAGTAGCTGGAGGATGTCGTCGAGGGAAGAACAGTTCTGGAGTTTCTCTACAGAGGGATGTTTGGTGAGGTCAACTTTGGTCTGATTGCGATAGTTGACTAGTGCGGCATCTAGGATGGGTTGAAAGGACGAGGAAGGTGTGGCCATTGAAGACATCGAAGTAGAAGGGGACAAGTAGAGGGAGTTACAAGGCAAGGATGGGTCACGCCGCTACCGCACAGCCATCGTACACGCGGTTTCCTCGTGTTCCTCCATATAGCTGCTACCTGCTACCTTCTTCCTTTCCCCTTGGTATTTACTTCAGTCATCTAATGCCTGTCTACTCGAGCTACTGGCCGCGCTACGGACATCGGCCAGTAACCAGGAACTCAGTGTGATATCCGTCATCTGCCGTGCCCCCCAATTGCCAAAGTCTAGCCTCATGATCTAGCAGGGCTCATTTCGAACTTCCCTGCTAGCTGTCTCCCTGCCCTTCTTTCTAACGTCTTCCTCGCATTCACCAGCAGCACAGGCTGGGATGTGCGTACGATTTCATGAAGGCCAGAAATAGGGAGGGGGGGGGGGGGTTAGAGACAGAGGTGGAAGGAAACAGGACGACAGCACCGTGACACATGTACCTATTCAGGTACAGGAGCTAAAGGGAAACTGTACCTTCACATGCTAGTCCGTTATAAGGAGACGCAAAGCTGTAATGACCAGGTATATATGCTTTTGTAACTTGTGTCGATGCTAGAGATAGAAATAAAAAAGAAAAGAGGAAGTGATGATGATCTACCAGGGTTGAAGCAAGTGATGCGTCGGGTGTGAGCCAAGAAGAGAGGGAGATACAGTAAGGTCCAGGGAACAACGAATCAAGGAGTGAACGGAAAATAATGGCTGCGCAGACGTTCGGCATCACGGCGAACGCGGCACACGAAGCCGCTTTCCTATGTGTTATGAGTATCGCTCTCCTCTGGGTGCTCCGCTGCGAAACGCTGATCTGCGAAGATTGGGTCGAGAGCGACCTGGATGTCCACTGGGGACTCGGTGAACCCACGGTTCAACCAGAGCCACTTGAAACCGACGTGGTAGTGGACGGCCGGTCCCCAGCGCTTCGACAAGTACCATTCCGGGTCGGACCAATCCGGGGAATCAAAGAAAACTGGGTCATGAACGCAGTTACTGGAGGTACAACGCGCGCATAACAAACGTCAGGTTTGTGGCATAGGCGTCATGATGACGCAGTGGGGTAAAAAAAAAATCGACGTACAAGTGGAGCAGCTTGGGAACGATGACGGTGCCTTGGCGTGGACCCGCGTGGAACAACGAATTCTTCTCGTCTTCCTCCGAAATGCCGTCGGGTCCGAGAGTCGTGCCGTACATGTCCAACTGGCAACTGGTCACCTCCCAGTCGTGCGGCAACGGTTCGAATATGTCTCTGCGGTTGCTCACGATGGCCCACCAATACGACTGGTCCCCGAGCGCGGCGTGTTCGTACCCATGCGGTCCCGGCGGTCCGAAGAGCGCCGTAAAAGTAGGTGGCGCCAGCGCGGGAGGGTACGATCCGCTGTGGTCGGCGCGGTAAATGCTCGAGTCCATGAGCCGCACGGAACGAAGCTTCTCGAGATGGAGGAGCATGATGCACGAGCAGATCGCCGTCGCGTTGTACCATTCTTCGACGACCAGGTTTGGATGGTACGGGATCGAGACGGCGACATTGGGACCCCAGTGGGAGAACTCTTCCCAAAGGAGCGCCGGGTCGGTCAGGAAGAACGCGTCCGTGTCCACAAATATGGCCTTTGTGACATCGTCCGGCAACAGCTCGTGCAGGAACAGCTTCATGAGCCCGGCTGGATCGGGCCACCCGGTTAGCAACATAGACTGGGATGGTTGGGGGAGAGGGCCTTACGGACTCCAGACGGGTGGCCCGTTCTAATCGAGCCTTCGCGGTCGATTCGATCTACCATGCTCTGGAACGATAGACGATACAACCGGACCGTGACTGGATGAACGGGATGCGTGAGAAGGCTGAACCGATTCTCCAGGTACGGAATCGCGTCGTCATCGCAGACGATGTGGAATTCGAGAGGTCGACTAGTGTACATTATTGCGGACTACAGTAAGCAAAGCGCTTTCTGTTACCCAGTCTCGACACCAACTGAAGTCAGGAACGTTACCTTCAGTAGAATCGCGCCCTCCCTGGCAGAGTCTTCTGAATACATGATGAGGGTGATCACCACCGGTTCCACGGTCTGAATTGCGTTCGGGGGAGCAACATTTTGAAGTGAGTCTGGTAGACCAGGGTTGATCGAGGATTCTGAAAGGAGGTGACGTTCTGAAAACAGGGCAATGATGGCGACGACCGCGACGAAAAGAAGAACCATCAAACGACGGGGTTTTGTGCGAAAGGATCGGCGGCCGTCATACGGCAATGCGAACGATGTCTCCTGGACATCATCCGGGCTGTGCAGTTGGAGTGGTTCTAGATCTGAAGGACTGGGGGAGCGGGGGGAGGGGGACATCCTGAATGCGAGAAATGGGGGAGTAGAACAAGCTCATGGTCGCTAAACCACTGCCGCTGTGTGGATTTTACACTTTATTCTGGCCAATCAGATTCTAAGATTTAGCGTGAACCCCTATGTCCTGCGAAATCCACACGGTGAAAAGGGAGCGAGAGAATGCTGAGAAGGCCGCCGCCGCCGCCGCCGGAAGCTGATGACCAAACGCATTGATGTCGTTCAGTTGTTGTTCGCGCGCCGCCCAGCGCCACGTTCTAATTAAGGAATATCGAGCAAAACAAGCAACGGATTGATGCAAGATATTATTGGGCTAGGCGGGTCCTCGGCATCCACGGTTGACACACATACTGTAACGCGGCTGCGAAGCGGAGGTGTAAGGGTGAATTCACTGACCGTCTGCCTGGCTGTGCGGGACCACAATTGCCGGCGACCGCCCAGTTATAGTGGTTATGCAGCGCCAGCGACAGGTACATATGCTTGTGGAGCGTTGAACCATCAAAAATGCATGAAGCGCCCACAGTGTGGAGACAGAGCGCTCGCAAATAGGACCAAAGCTTCCCGAGCCAACCGACTGACTCCCTTGAGATCAAAATTAAATAAAGACTGGGTTACATCATTCATACCGTCCTCATAAAAATAACCACCACTTCTCTAAAATACCCCTTGTTGGGGCCTTTCCCCATGTGAAAATCCATATTGCACGAAGACTGTCCAAAAGGACACAGTTTGTACCTGTGCCACCGGGGATAAATAGTCTGTCGTCCGGTAGTAGCGAGACGGTGTACCTCGAGCAAGAGCACCGGATGCCCCTCATCGCGCACAACTCGGAAATATGTCGTTCCTTTTCCACGGTCATCAACACGGCCACATATATGGAGTTGTATTATACGGACCAGGTAGTCTCCTTGGATCCTTTATTCTTAACAAAAGCGCGAAAAGCGGAAAGTGGTTCATTAGCTTGATGGCGATATCCAGCAAGCTGCGCGTGACTACGACAGCTGACCTCATCTGCAGGGCGCGTGATTGTGCTAAGCCACTACTCTGGATTGACGCCCGTATGAAGAATCACTTACCAGGGCGAAGACAACCCAATACGTCAGCAAGGTCGGAAGACTGAACGTGAACAAGGTGAACAACAGCGTTCCGAGAATAAGTTGATCCACTTCGTAGTGCCACGAATCCGTACGCTGATGTAGGACATTGAATCGTTTTCCTGTAGTCAGGGTGAGTCGAAGGTGCAAACGGATCGATTTACCGACATACCTCTGAACAGGCTGAACAACGAGCGCATAGCAAATATCTGGTAAGACAGCGCTTTTTTCAACCCGAGGTAGCTCAAGGAGATGTGCAGGGTCAGTGCGTTGAAGATGTCCGAAAAGAGTGCCAACGGGACGGTTAATCCTCCATATCCAGCAAGGCCAGTTACGTATACAATGATGGGAAAATGAGGCGACAGAGCACGTAAAATGTCTAGGGTCAGGGCGTCAGGCTTTCATCCAGAAGGGATAAGAAGCGAAATGTGCCCACAGGCCCATATCTCCAATACACCCAAAAGTGTGTGCACAAGGAAGGAACTTAGTTCTGTGTTTAGCTTAAGGCCCTCAGGCCAATCGTCCAACCACAGGAGGGCATCATGTGTGAAGTCAATAAAGGCAACCTACGTATCTGATTATCACCAGGGCCCGGCGCTCATCAAGGGTGAATATGTGAATGACGAACCTTGAGCCAATCATGTGATGATTTGCCAATGATCTCGCTATTCTCGCAAACAAACGCCCCAATAACACTGCCTAATATCACGTCGTTCATGACTAGCCAGACGGCGTTATTAAACCTGCAAAAAAGTACCATTGGAACGGCCCTACAGCGGCGCTGCGGCTAGGCGCTCACCGGACATATTCTGCGGACGTTTCCAATTTCCCGTAGACGTATGATAACCTTGGGTACAACACCAAACCTTGTACCAGGTTCAATCGCGCCCATAATTGGTCGACTAGGACGAAGATCAGGGCGAAGGGGACCACGAGACATATTATCTACCAAACGGCAACTCACACAATTTCGAATGCACCCTCGCAAAGGCCACCCACGGACCACAATGCCGGAGTAGGCCGACCGCCAAGTCGAGCGTGGACTTGGGGCATGAGAACAAACGCGGAAACGCGCGCCTAGGACGGGCGCATCTGTCATATATGTAACGGGCGACAACGTCCAGGAGCTTGAACCTGGCAAGCCATGATCCGGACAGATTGAGTAACGAGTGCAGCCGGTAGGTCGCATTCAACTACAAGGAATGGTCACGAGGGACAATCAACATCTTCGCCGCCCACGTGCGTCAAGGACGTGCGGACCTGTGTCAACGCCCTGTTATCCAAGCCCACCATCTCGAAGACCGGGTGATTGTCCGAGGTAGAGACACCACGATGCAGCGTGGTGGTAGTTGTAGTATTCGTAGTCGAGGTTTGAGGTGCATGGAAGCGGGCGGACCCTAGTGCGGACCTGCGGTACATCACGAAAGCAGGACGGAAAGGACCAGTCCTGCAGGGTCCGAGATCAGGGCTCCACCCAACATGCGAGGGAGGGCCAGTTGGAATACGTACGTGGGCGAGGAGGCTGGGCCCACCGCGGGGAGATATCGAACGAGGGGGGTCTGGCTCGAGGGTGTGAATGAACATTCTCCCAAGATCGCCGGGGTGTCCGTAGATGACACCTCTATGAATTGCGGATTTTCTTTTAGAAAGTCATTTAGGAGGGCTTCTGCGCGCTCTGCGTGTGACGTTCAACAAGTTCAATAAAACATGGCCTGGGGGGCAACGGCAAGCGAGAGAGCCACCAAACCACTCACCAAGCGATCCGACCTGGAGCACACCCGCTACGCACACCAGTCTGGGGTTCAATACCCAGCCGTAGCAGTAACCGTTTATCCCGACGTCTTCTAAGGGCCAGAAAGTGGAACAGTGCGGAATCATGACATGGCCGTTGCGAGAAGGGTCTTGCACCACTCTGGGCGCGTCCGCTTTTTCCAAGGGCATATCATTCACGCGGGGATGACGGGCCGGTGTTGAATGTCGAACCGCCGCAAACTCAACTGAGCAGAGCAGTCGGTTGTGCTGCTCCACCCCGAATAACAACCTCTACCGCGTCAGTCGCGTGAAAGACGTCCCCTCACTCTGATATATTTTCCATCTAACTCACTAAGCTTGCTTGCTCTCTGCTGTTGTACTCAATTCCTTCGTCTTGTGAGTGACGCGTCGTCTTGGTACTTCCTGCTGCCATGGTCTGAACTGCGAAAACACGAACTAGCACCCTATCTCAAACACCAATTTTTTTGACTACGCGACATGAGTGGCCACTTTGAACTCGAGGCCAATCAAAGGCCAGATATGAAGAGGAAGATTGTCGTAGTTGGGGACGGTAAGTCCCCACCCATCCCAACCTTGCTTGATCTTTGCGCCTGACCGGACTTAACCCGCAACGCAAGGCGGCTGTGGAAAGACGTGCCTGTTGATCGTCTATGCCCACAATAGATTTCCAGAAGTGCGTCTCAAACGTCTCCGTGCCTTTTCTGATCCACGCGGCAGCCGCTCACCTCGCCAACTTTGAAAAACAAACCCTTAGGCGTACATACCCACCGTGTTCGAGAACTACGTAACAAACCGACACTTCGACGGCAAGATTGTCGAGATTGCGCTCTGGGACACGGCAGGGCAGGAAGAGTACGATCGACTGCGACCGTTGAGCTACCCAGAGAGCCACGTCATTCTCATCGTGTTTTCCGTCGACTTTCCGGTCAGTCTAGGAAACGTCCAAGACAAGGTGCGTTGTCTCCCCCTTTCATGCCATACTCCGTGCAAGGGGTTCTGTGCCTAATGCTAAAAGTGGGTTGTTCTGTGCGGGCGTAATAAAGTGGTACCCAGAGGTGGCGCACTTTTGCGAAGGCACGCCCCTCATCCTCGTCGCGACCAAGACCGACCTACGCAGGGACGACAATACGCGACGTATGCTCGCCGCACAGGGCCAAACGCCGGTCACACCCGAGCAGGGCGCAGAGGTCGCACGCGAAATCGGTGCCAAGTACATCGAGTGCTCCGCGAAGACGGGCAACGGGGTGCAGGAAGTGTTCGGGCTCGCATTGAGGGAGAGCATGAAGGGAAAATGGGGCAAGATTGCGCGACAGCGGCGGTGTGTCGTGACCTGATTTCTACGCTACTTCCTGATATACCTCCCCCCTCCTCCCTCCTACCCCCCTCATTCTGCTACAGTATCCCATTTCCCCCTTCTTCCTTCCTCGTTCGTTATTCGCATGTCCACGGACAAGTTTACTTTGGAAGCACCATCTTACCAGGGGTTTCTCTCCGTTGGGAACCGCCTGGGCGGTTCGCTCCGGGTGTACAGTAGTTGGACCTTGCTTCGGGAAGCTAAGACCCACAATCACGGTATTCGCCTCATGTTGGGGTTGGTCCCAAAACCTTACCGTCCCTCTTTGTCGTGCTCCTCGCCGCATGTTTGACGGCGTATCCTTTCAACCCTAACTAAGCGACCTCAAGGCAACGTCGTGGAATGGAAGCGACTGGCGCCTGGAACCGTTTTCCGTCCTTGTCACTTCATTGCGTGTGTGTGTGCGCGCGCGCCTCTTGACCCTGTTCCATCACAGGTCCCAGGTAATAGTAACCCCATTCAAGATGGGGGAGCCGATCCCCGCTTACGCGGCAGACTGAGTGAGTCAGAAAATCCGATATCGGCCTTAAGAGGGCTCCGAATTGGCACCCGGTAAACAAAAAGTTTGAGTTTATCCGACGTGTGTACGTACGTACGTCTGTTCTCTAAGGCTCCTCAAACACGCACAGACCGCCTTGCCTTGGCTCCTCCCCTCCTGAGAACGCACGTAAGACATGCGTCTGAGCGCCCTACCACCTGACGCACGGTGAAGTAACCACAAAACCAAGACCAGACCAACACATAACATAACATCACTCTACGGGCTTCGCCTCACGAGCTTGCAAGACGTAAGAAAGAACGATAGATGATGGGGTTGGTGGAGATGGGAGGATCAAGGAAGAACATAAAAATACCCGATCAACTACCACCCTTTTGTGAAAGGAAAAAACCGGCCATCGGAGAGGTGGGTGGTGTATGATATATGGAGAAACTGGGGCTGAAGGGGCGCCCAAAGTAAGGACATGGACGGGGGTAGGTGGAGGAGTCATCGTGATGTCCGCCTCGAAGCGGAGCTTGCAAGGATTTCCGCGACCTACCCGCGTGTTCTGATGGATGGGTTGGCACAGCCCGTCCGGAGGTGAGGCGGAAAAACGTCACCAAGACTCCACTGGTCCACTCTCTCGGAAACTTTTGCCGCTGCCGGGTTTGCCGGTTTACAGCAGCGTGATTCCCCACAACCGTACTGTATTGGCACTCGACATGTGTAAATAAACGGGGCCTGACCGTAACCAACCGGGGCTCTTAGTCTGTATGGGATAACTTCGGCTTTATTTACATGGAACGTGTTGGATAGTCAAAAGGTCTGGTGACCGACAACCTCAAATCTCACATTTCTCATTCGGATTCCCATGTGACACCTAAATATGAACAATGAAACCAACCTGCAAACTGGGGCGATACTGTCTGTCAAGCAAAAAAGAGTCGTTGCAACCATTACTACGAGCACGGTAAGAAAGGCATAAAAAGTGCAGACATCACGTCCTTGAGAAAGTGCGGGATACAAATACAAGGGATATCTTACAGGTCTTTCGGACCATGCCTACATGGTTCGGCTTTCTATTCCCGCGATTGCTTCGCGACCATCCGTGTGATCTTCCCTCCTGGCACTGCCATTCACGCCGACAGTGACGTCAACGCCCGGGTTACCAGCAGACGGGGGCTTGGAGTAAGGGGGGTGGTGACCGTTCGGATACCCAGGGTACTGAGCGTGAGGCTGCATAACAACTGGCATATCAGGGCGATGATGCGGGACGATATAGGGAGTAGGGTACGGCACAGTGCCATATGGAAGGTACGGCGGATAGTACTGGGGATGGGGAAGGGGGTAGCCTTGACCCTCGTGCTCCTGTCCCGGATGAGACGGCGGGGCTGGTTGCATCGGGACGTAATAGTAAGGAGAAGGCTCTCCGGGCTTGTGCACGCCCGGCATGGGAGGGTACTGTCCGTAGATCAAAGGGGGGTAGCCCATCGGGCCCATGAAAGGCGGGGCGGGAGGTGTGTTCCCCGTAGTCGGCATACCGGTGAGCGACATCCCCATCGCTGGAGGGGGCGCAGGGTCAGGTTGAGTATCCGTAGTCGAAGTTGCGCGACCAGTTGGAAAACAAGGGTAAGATTACACGTGTTGATAAGGAGAAGGATACTCAAAGAATGGCTCACTCTTTCCATCGCGCTTCTTGTAAGGGCCCCTCTTGATTCCCTTTTTCCTTTCCTTACGCTGGGAATCAACGCACTCCTCGCCGATGCCATACTTGACGCAGCGCAGGCAGGGGCGCGCGTCGTCACACTTCTTGCAGGCTTTTTGACAATTGGTGCAGGCGTTCTTGACCTGACGGCGCTTGGAACGGATCTGGGGCTGGGAAGCGCTGACCACACCCGGAGCGAACGGATACATGTGCATGGGGAGACCCGAGTAGGGAGCAGAATGGATGGCCAACTGAGATTGAACCGAGTCCGAGGCCGGATCGGGGGATTGGTCGATCCTGTCGTCGTCTGAATTACGAACAGAGGCCATCTCTGTAAGAGAAAAGAAGGGAGGGGAGTGTGAGCAAGCGGACGAGCGGAGGATGTGGCGGTAGAGAAGAGGGAACGAATGGGTTGCGGGCTAATGAAGTTCGGGTCTGCGGCGCGGCACGTGGCGACAAATGCCGTCTAAACTTCGACAGACATGCACAAAGAGGGCGGACAAGCGCCGGTGAGGGGAAAGTGAAAGAAAGGGTATGAATAGGAGCACGAAAATGAGAGCGGGAAGGGAATGGATACATTGGATATGGTGAGAAGAATGAGAATGAGGCGAGATGATGACGAGGAGTAAGGGAAAGAGGAAGATGAAAGAGACGTACAGAGGAGGAGGGTCGGTTCGCTGAGATTTGCGGAGAGAAAGGAGCGGAGAGGCGGAGAGGGGTGAAAAACGCGGGGTTACAACTCGCCAGACTCTCTCCCTTTATCTCTCTGCCAAACACTGCGCGCCAATTTCCAGGTCGACGACCGTAGAGAGATAAACCTTACTCTCCGCCTGAATGGACTGCCTTTTGATTTTTATTTACTTCCGCAAGGTGGGTCGTTGATAGGGGCACAAGTCCAACACACCTGACCCACCTGTTTTCATCAGCACTAGTACTAGTATACTCGACCTTGGAGCATATATGGTCGTTGTGTGAAACAAAAATAAAATAATAATTATCTAAAAAGAAGGAGACACCAAACAAGAGACAACAAACCTACACGAGGACGGTCTGCACCGAGTGCTTTGACAATCAACGTCGTGGCCGCAGACTGAGCCTGTCTCAGCGAGCTCGCCATAGTGCTCGCTCTATCTATCAACTCCCATCAAACCACATCGCGGTATCAACCCCTTATTTCCCTTTCTCTTTTTCTTTTCCTTTCCTTTTCTTTTCTTTTTCCCCTCTTTTTCCATCGTCGCTCTCCTCTTCCCCGCCTTCCTTTCACCTTTCCTAGTCTATCATGTCCGCGCATTCCCCCAATTCCCCCCAATTCCCGTATGACAAGAGTCCATCAAGGAGAAAGGACAGGCCTCCTGCTCTTGATATTCTCGACACCTCCGCTCCATCTTCTCATTTCCTTGATCGTCATCCCTCTCCCGATGACACAATGTCCCACGCTGAACAGGTGATTGGTCCACCCTCTCCATCTCATTTTTACCCCGCTCACTATTTTCCAGTTACATGCCGATCAGTCCATTGATGACCTTCATGCTCACCTCCCCTCTCGCTCCACTTCCGCCACGTCGTCCCTTGATCCTTACTATTTTAGTGTCCATTCTCCTTCCGGATCACCCGTGCCCCCTCTTCCAGACCCTCCTCAGTTGCGCAGTACTCCGGAAACGCGTCAAGTGACCAATGATCCCGTTACTCCCCATCGGGATCCTTCCAAGATCGATAGGCGGATTCTTCATGGTTTAGGCGAACTTGCAACTCCCCGCTGGACGCGATCAGTTGCACATCGCGAGGACGATATTCACGGCTTAGATCAGGACGATCTCGAGCCACCTCTTCCCGAAGAACCGGAAGATATTGATTCGGATAGTCCTTGGACAATAGAGGCAGTAGACGGCGAAGATGATGACGAGGAACGGGACCAGGTACACTTATCTTTTCGCTGTTCCCCATTCAATTGTCTAACTGCGCGTATTAGCCTTCTGAATTTAAACCGATCCCACGGACGATTCGTCCTCGACCTTCCGTTGCCGAGGAGAGCGGTGGTGAAGAGATCCTCTATCCACGTACCCAGTTCCCCAGACCTCCTATCTTGGCCACTTCCGTGGCTTATAGCCCCCCTCCGATTAATACCGTGCCGCCTCTCGCCTTCGCTCCACCGACAAGCAAAGCAAGGAAGCGTCCATCCGATGAGTTTGAACGGGACCCGACGGGCTCGCTCGTCAAAAATCATCAGCGGGCTCCTTCCGGCTCTGTCCTCGATGACACCAAGGAGGAACGTCCTTCCACCCGGAAACATCACAGCTTTGGTATGGGAGTGCCTTCACGAGACAAGCCACGAGAGCGTCGGAAGGAGAGTGTGTCGACTAGTGGGAGCGGAGCTAGGGATCGTCACTCTCGACACACCTCGGCAAGTTCTTCTTCCTCAAGTCACGGCGAACAGCTTCATTCGCGTCGTGTTCATGCCTCTGACTTCTCTCACCTCCCCCCCTCCCCTTCAACAACGTCAATCCAGCAATTCCTGCGTCACACGGGCAGCAATGGCGCCATCAGCACTTCTACTCCTTTTAGCTCTCAGAAGGAGAAGGACGCCCAAACCCACCATGCACCAAATGTGGCACATTCATTACTCAGAGGGACTCAGGAGGGGTGGTCCGATCTCGATGATCAAGCCACTGCTGAGGCGCTGCGCAAGCTCGACGGACTTTCGGGTAAATCAGGCACCCGCGTGCGTTCCAGTGTGGGTAGCCTTCGACTTGTCAGCACTAGTCGACCCGGAACACCCCCAAAGTCGGCGCAGCAATGGGAGGGCGTAGGATCAGACAGCGGAAAGACGAGTCGCAGGAACTCGGCGCACGTTCGGGACAGTGTTGCGTTCACCAAAGACAAGGACCAAACGCCAAGCGCTAGCCGTCAAGCAGCTGGTCTGGGAGACCCCGTTGACATTTCAGAACAGGCAACAAGCGCATTCGGAAGCAGCGATGAGACGCAACTGAGCTCACCTGCTCAGGAGAAGCCACCCGCGAAGAAGTCTTCAGCGAGCATACGGCTCAGCTATACCACCAAGCGCGGCTCTGCCTCGTCAACTAACTACACCAGCACGCCAACCACGAGCTCGAGGGACTCTGGATCTATGTCAGCGGGCACGAGCCTTACGTCGATCTCAGCACAATCGGGTCGTCACTCCACCAGCAAGGTTAGGCGCAACAGCGTTGGCAGCGATGCTTCACAGTCGGACGTCCAGGCTTTGAAAGATCGTGCTGCCTCACTTGCAGCGTCTAATGAACAACCAGAGGTTGGCCAGGACGTACCCCCGGTTCCTCCCTTACCCAAGGATTTGTCTACCTATCGTTCACCCCCCCAATCTTCAACAGGTTCCTCGTTTCCGGTCGAAGGCGCTCACGTGGAAGAATCGGCCCAGGCAAATGACGTGGAGCTCAGTCGGTCCGCCCCAACAGAGGCTCCTGCCGTACCCAGTGCCTCAAAACGGTCATCGACGCCGCCGCCGTATACATCGCTTTCTGATACCCAAGCATATGCTCCTACCGCAGCAGTGTCGAAAACCCCTTCCAAGAAATGGAGTTTACTCGGCATGAGGTTGAGCGGCGCACAGTCAGCAAGCACGGCAAAAGACAATTCTGGCAGCAAGGCGTCATTCAAGCGACACAGCCCTCATTCTACCGCAGTCGGTCAGCCTAGCCGCCGCTCCATTTCTAAAGACCTTCCAGAGCCATGGTCACCTATCGAGCAACCCGAAGCCATGGCTTCTGCAGCGTCCCTCGTCTCACAATCGTCTTTGTCTTCGTCCCATGCATTGTCAGTGTCGGGTGCGGTAGCTGGCACACCGGATCGCCAGTTCCCTAGCCGTCCCGGCACCGCATCAAGCTCCCATAAATCTGGTTCCATGGCAGCTCCTCAGCAGACGCCTCTCAGCCCATCGGACTCCATTCGCCGTGGGGCATCTAAGCGCTTGACTCCATCCGCCATTCCATTCTTCCGGCGCTCATCCTCCCAGTCCGTTCACGTTGGCGCTCTGCGCTCATCGTCACCTCCCGCTTCGACGGGTCCATCGCACCTACACTCCAGAGATCCTGTGTCTCCTGTAGATACGAGCTTGTCGACTCCTTCAGGTGCCCATAAGAAGTCTTCTATCATCAGCTTGGGTTCGCTCTTGAAAGGTTCAAGCTCAAGACGCAACTTACAGGCCGGTAAGGACGATCCAAGGAGTGACAAAGAGAGTCGGCGCGGGCGGGACACTGATGGTGGAAAGTCGGACAAAGAAAAGGCCAAAAAGGATAAAGATCGCAGTGAGAGTCGGATCTCAGTGTTGATGGGGCGGAAACGTGGCCAGGTCAATCCCACTGCCATTGTAGCGAAATTGCCGTCTGATTGTTTTTTCTTGCAGACTTTGTCCTCTACCGAATCGAAGAAGCCACAGCCAGTGAGTATGCCTCCCATGCAGATTTCTGCGTTGCCGCAGGCAACAGCTCAACGCGTTGCGAATCTGAAGGCTCCATCGAACTCGAATGGTTCCGCCACTGCTACTCGCAGTAATGCGGCATCGTCACGTGCTACCGCGCAAACGATCAGTTCCATGCAGCGACAGTCTGATACCTCACTGCGCAGCAGGATGCTGCTCCCAACGATTGCTGGGTCGCCCTCGGTCGGAACTGCCGGGGGTAACGCGCAAATAAATCGTGACATGAAGGAACGAGACCCCCCACCCTCGTCTAGCGCGAATGGGTCTTGTGCTAATCCTAAAGAAACCCCGACCAAGATCCCCCGCATTCACAGTCGTACATCCACTGTTTCATCCCCCGCTCTGAAAGTTTCCACATCCTCGACAATGGCTAGCCGACGAACCAGTCTTATTGTTTCGTCTGTGGCTGGGAACGACCCGTCTCCCACACCCGGCAATGTACCAGGAAATGGGTCTTCGGGGTCTATAAACCATCCGACTCCAAGTTTGGATGAGTTTGGAGTGTTGGAGAACGGTGACGTACCGAAGGCCACCCTCAACACGGTCACACAACGACAATCCGTTCGCGCATCCCCCTCATCGAGCTCTACATCTCGAGTCCCCCGGGTCAATAATTCGACCTCATCATCCAATATCCCACGCAAAGGTCGTGACTCCATGTCTTTCGGTGGCCTTCGCAAGTCTTCCACCGGCTCTGTGGCCTCGCTCAATTCAGTTGCACCTAGCGACGCGCCCTCAACCCAAGCATCAACCCAGACGTCATCACATCGATTCTCCGCTCTTTCGCCATCTAAAGGACTCAAGCTCCTCAGTCCAAAGGTCTCCCTCACTCACTCGCGCTCATCCAATTCGTCCAATACCCATCAAGTTGCTACACCGTCATCTAGTCGTTTATCATTATCAACTCCGTCCCCTGTTCCCAGCTCTGTTGATGAGGAGGAGCTCCTAGGTGATGAGGAAATGCTCCAGTATATCAAGCGGCAGCAACAGAAAAAGTTGGCGCACGGTGCCACCCAGGAGGAATTGGACGCGCTGCTACGATTTCCAGAACCTTTACCACCTACGCCTCCCCAGAGTCCTTCCGGTGAGTTTCTGTTTATGCTCGTCCTGTTTTGCTATTGCTCACGGTCTTTGAAGCTCTGCTCAAGAGCAGTCAGCGACAACACCTGTCCGAGTACGAGCGGCAGGAGATCCTCGATTACTCATCTGTGTATTACATCGGGGCTGGTAGCGCGAAGAAGCCCGCTCACCCGGACCGATCCACAAACAACTACGGCTATGACGATGATCGGGGCGATTATCTTGTCGTCGACCGGGACCATCTTGGTTACCGTTACGAAGTCATGGACAGCCTAGGGAAGGGTTCCTTTGGACAAGTGTTGAGCTGCCGAGATCATGCTACCGGAGGGTCCGTCGCAATAAAGATTATTCGGAACAAGAAGCGGTTCCATCATCAGGCCCTTGTCGAGATCAAGATTCTGGATAATCTACGCCAATGGGTACGTGACTCTCCCCAATATCTTGATCAGTCATGCCTACTCTATATCTTAGGATCCAGAGGAGAAACACCATGTCATCAAGATGACGGAGCACTTCTACTTCCGGAACCACCTCTGCATTGCTATGGAACTTCTCAGCATTAATTTATACGAGCTGATCAAGGCGAACGGCTTCGTCGGGTTTACGACTGCTCTCATCCGTCGTTTCACGAGTCAAATGCTCATGTCGCTCAATCTCATGCGTCATCACCGCATTGTACACTGTGACCTTAAACCCGAGGTGACTACGTCGCATAGTTGTCTCGATAATTACTGATATTGTTGCATAGAATGTGCTTCTACGTCACCCCACCAAAAGCGCCATCAAGGTCATCGATTTTGGCAGCAGCTGCTTCGAGCACGAAAAAAGTGAGTCGACCGAACAATACTGGCTTTTGCATGTGTCTTACGATACAACTTACAGTATACACGTACATCCAAAGTCGGTTTTACCGGTCGCCAGAGGTCATCCTGGGTATGAACTACCACATGGCCATCGATATGTGGAGTCTAGGTTGTATCCTGGCGGAGCTGAAGACCGGGTTCCCCATCTTCCCTGGAGAAAGTGAGCAAGAACAACTATCCTGCATAATGGAAGTTCTGGGTCTCCCAGACAAGGACTTCGTCAACCGGAGTTCTCGCAAGCGACTCTTCTTTGGTACGTGTAACGTCTAAGCTAGGATTTTCTTTCCTTATCTTGGGTCAGACTCCACCGGTGCCCCTCGTCCCGTGGTCAACTCGAAGGGACGCAGGAGAAGACCAGGAACAAAGAACCTCGCCCAAGTTCTCCGCTGTGACGATGAACTTTTTGTCGACTTTGTCTCTAAATGTCTCATGTGGGACCCCGAGCGTCGCATCAAACCCCAAAATGCAATGCGGCATCCCTTCATCACCGCTGGAAAACGTAAAGGCTCGACACCCTCTTCCACAACGGCCAAGGCCCTCCTGTCGACAGCTTCCAGCCTTACGAGTCGATCGAAGGCGACAGAAACGCCAAAAAAGTCACAAATTGGCGCACCCATCCCTCTCACTGCCCGCATATCACGAAACACCAATGCTCAACCGTCCACTCCTGGCGGGCCATCCAACTCTATAAACACTCTCGGATCTGCACGCTCATATCGTACATCACAGTCTCAGGCTATCTCTTCATACCACTCCAGCAGAACCATCAGCGGATTTGCTGTACGTTGACGTGCTTCCAACAATTATGAAAACGTTAGGCTGATCACACTTGCCTGTAGTCAACCTCTACGACCAAGTGAACTCGACGTTCATGAACACTTTCCCCTATATATCAACCTTGCACCACGACCCCCTCTCCCCCCCCCGCCCACACAGTAGATAGTTATTACTCTTTGCAAACGTCCAAGCTGGCCTTTTCCAGTTCTTTTAATACCCGCGGCCTGCTGTATATTACCCCATTTGCTCCGGCTGTTATTTGTTGTTTTTCTTTTCTGGGCACTCTGCACGCCATCCCGTACAATCCGTCTCACGAACACGCAATACAATATTCACATCATTATCGGAGTTATGATAGACCGATTAGCTTGCATGCTTGGCGTAATTTCGAGTGTTGTCATCACCGTGGATCCCAATATAATCCGAGGCGCTCGGAGCATGATATAAGTTTGCGATTATGGGCTTTATTGGTGGGTCCAGTACACAACCAAGTGATAAGACGACATGCGAATTAAATCTCGACGTCATCGGCATCGTCCAAACATCTTAGCTTCAGCAGAACATCGCTCCCTGTGAGAGGCAATCAGCGATAACGTCGTTTGTCATGATGAATTCGACATACCCCAACCATCGAGGGAAAACAGGTCAAGTGAGCCACCGAAGTATCTGAATGAAGCGTCAGCGGCACAGCAGCTAGCAAACAAACCCACGATGTTAAAAGGAGGAAGAAAATAAAAACTCACTGGGCGTACAGCCTACTCATAGGCAGCCCAAACCCGAGCCCAGCGATGGTGCCCAGGCCCATCTGAACCCCCTTGCCCGTGATCTCACCAAACAAACCGATCCCGCCAACAGCACCCATATCGGACCCGACCGCGGCAGCACCACCGATATACTGCGCGGCGTATGGCCCGCCGCCCGCACCCATATCTTCGTCCTTCGACGACTCCTTGCCGTCGTCGTCGTTGTTGCTGTGGCTGCGTCCGTGTCTGGTGCTGCTGGCGCGCCGGCCGGCGGTGGTGAATGCGTAGGAGAATATGCGCGCCATGTTGGGTGGCGAGACGCCGCCGCCTTGATCGCGGATGCGGAGGGAGAGCGTTGCAGGTTTGTCGAGGCCTGGGAGGCGCGGAGGGGGTGCGATCGTGATGAGCACGGGCGGGAGAGGGTGCTGGGTGTGGGTGTGGGACTGAGAGTGGGAGTGGGGGTGGGAGTGGGGGTTGTTGTTGTTGTGCTGTTTGTGATGGTGTTCGACTGTCGCGCGGAAGGAGTTCTTGAGGATCTCGGTCAGGATGTACTCCATGTGGACCGGAACATAACTGTTTTTTTGACGGATCGAACAAAGTGATTAGTTTGGGTCCGTGGATGAAGAGCATGAGCATGAGCATGAGAGGGGCATCGCGGGTGTGATTTGGAAAAGAACAAAAAAAAAGAAAAAGAGAGGGAAATAACGCACGCAAAGGTGGCATCGGTCGCACCGTCGATGACGATGGGAGGAGCCGCGCCGAGCGTCGCCTCGCAAAGCTCGGTCACGAACGAGGCGCACATGCGGATCATCTCGACGGGCGACAACGCCTTGTCGACGACGCCCACGTCGGCAGCGTCCGCTCGTTCTGGGTTCTGCAACGCGCGCGACAGCACGATGTGTTGTTCCGCGATGAGCCGCACGGCGATGCGGTTGCGGATGGCGGCGTTGAGGAAATGGCTGATTTGTTCCGAGGACATGTACTTGGCGCATTCCTGAAACCTGCACCCCCCCCCCAAAAAAAAAAGTGGGAGTTGTTTTGTTGAACCGTTCTTTTCTTTCTGACGCGCGTCTGTGAGAGAGATGGTGATGAAATAAAACTCACCCTTTCGCTATCGTTGGTATGTCGTTCGCGTGGTCACGAACGAGTACCTCCAGCTGCGCAGCAAACACTGCATTTTCTTCCAAATTCTTCACCTGAGGATACGCCGCGCTCCACAGGAAGCTTTTCCTGAACCCATCGAGGATACGGGCGATGTGTGGGTTCGTGCCGACTATGAATGGTAGAGCCTCGAGGGAGCGTATTCGAGTCGCCAGCCGTCGCGGGATTTCGGCCTGTGCGTACGACACGGAGGTCAGCACAGATTCGGCCGTCAGCGGGCGACCCGTGGCGAGAAGCGTCCCGAGCGTGAGGGGGCGAGGTGGGTGTTGCGCAAAAGTCGCCAAGAGGTGGGCCACTTCGGGTGGTGCAGGTTCCGGGGTACGGCTGTAACGCGAGGCACACCTGCGACCTACGTGACGCACACAAACCCTCCCTGGACGGGATAGTCGCGGAGTTCGGGCGTGTTGAATCATGTCACTGTCGAGTACAATGTAGAGGTTATGCAGCTATAACATCGTAAAACATGTCGTGCGAATAAAAGCCGTCGTTTAGTCCGCCGGGCGGAACTCAAAGGAGCATGTTGATCAGGCGGACAAATACAACAACAGATGTGGTCAGATGTACTGTATTACTGTAGTGAATCTAATTATACACTTGGTAAAGTGGCCTATATGATAGCCGACGTTAATTATTAAATTTCGAAGGACTGGAGGCCACTTACGTGCTAGAGAACTTAGTGCCTTGTCTCACAACCTTCTCGACGGCGTCAAGGAAGTCACGTTCAGTAGCGACCTTGCGCCGCGCGCGTATGGCAAACATCCCAGCCTAAATATGATGCGGTGAGACAATGCTAGGGCTCCAACATTACTCTACACACCTCGGTTGCCACCGACCGCAACTCAGCGCCAGTCGTATTCGGACATAAGCGCGCGATGAGATCGAACCGAATGTCTCTCTCCACGCTCATACTCCGTGCGTGGATGCGGAGAATGTGCGCCCGCCCTTCATTATCGGGCAACGAAAATTCTATCCGTCGGTCCAGCCGACCTGGTCGCAACAGGGCGGGATCGAGGGTATCAGGTCTACAAAGAAGTCAGTCAAGGAGAGACGCCCCCACAGAAACATGCTCACCTGTTGGTAGCCATTAATACCTTGATATTTCCCCGTGGGTCAAATCCATCCAACTGGTTGATGAGTTCTAACATAGTCCGTTGTACTTCATTGTCACCACCTGCACCATCATCGAAGCGGGCGCCACCGACGGCGTCGATCTCATCAAAGAAGATAATGCACGCCTTCTTGCTTCGTGCCATCTCAAATAGCTCACGGATCATGCGCGCACCTTCGCCAACATATTTCTGGACAAGCTCAGAGCCAATCACGCGAATGAAGGTCGCGTCTGTCCGGTTGGCAACTGCACGCGCACAAAGCGTCTTCCCTGTTCCCGGCGGCCCAAATAGTAAGACGCCTTTTGGTGGATCGATGCCGAGGCTAACAAAACGCTCAGGCTAGAAGACCGTTAGACACGCCTCCCAGCCACGGACGAAGGAAACAATACCGAAAGCAATGGCAGTTCTACGACCTCCCGAAGTTTCTCAATCTGATCTTTGCACCCGCCGACGTCGGAGTATGTCACGTCTGGCTTCTCCTCGACTTGCATCATAGTTACTGAGGCGTCGATCTTCGGAGGGAGGGGAATCTGGATTTGGTACTTGTTACGATCAACGCTGCAAGAATAATGGGTGAGTTGAAAGGGTTCTACTCTATATGAACGGAGTACGCACCCAACTCGCATGCCCTCCTCAATGTCGGTTGGTGCAACACGATCGCCTAAGGACACGACAAACTTGGCGATTTGCTTGATGTTGATGAGGTACTTGTCTTGCTCGTCGGCACCTTTCTGTCCCTGCAGCGCACCCATCGGATTTACCGCGCGGGCGGCCTCTGCAATAGTCTCGTCCAGCTTGATTATCTTCGTGCACCGCGCGACTTGAAGGGGATGCTCATCGTTCATACGTTGCCTGTCTGCAGGGAGGTCCCATAAGTTGGGGGATGCTAGACCAGTGTCCGATTCCTTGATTCCTGTATACGATTGATTAACCGTTTACACGAGAGTGACGGACAACGTACCAAGTTTCTCATTTATTCGCTTTTGTACATCCTTGATGTCCGCTTCGGTCTTTTTCAGCTGAGCTGCGTAGGGACCTTGACCCTGGCAGACAAGTTAAACAGAACCCACAGGCTGCACGCAACTTCGCACGTACATACGTCTTGAGAATTTGAATATCGCTCTCGTCCAGAGCTACAGATGTGTATGAGAGGCGTGACCAGATATGAAAGGTGTATACACCCACGAATAATTTTCTCGTCTTTCTCGTCGATTTTCTTAGTGTCTTCAAACACGGTTAGAAAATACAAGCGGAGTGAAATGGACCGGGCGTACATTTCTCCCAATCACTATTCAAAAAAGCTGAGGGAAATTGAAACGTATGAAGGATGGGGACCACTCACGCTTTTGGAGGCATTGTGCGTATGTGTTTGTGATTGAAGGTGTGAGACGAGACGAAGGGCAGTCGCGAACGAGCGACGCGTCACCTCAATAAGATCATGTGACATTCCCGATTTGGTTTCATCTGAAAAGTGCCTTGATTGCCAAGTGATTGCCATCCCTCTTATCAAGTACCCCCATGGCTGGCGCCCTCCCAAACGCGAAGAAGAACTTACCGAAGATCCAAGATGAGGACCGCGAGTCTAGGTTTGGCCAAGTTTTTGGCGTGTCAGGCCCTGTCGTCGTCGCGGAAAATATGACCGGTTGCGCGATGTACGAGCTTGTGCGAGTTGGCCATGATGAACTCGTTGGAGGTGCGCAGAAAAGAACTGTGCTGTGTACTCACCTTACGTATGATATATACTCTAGAGGTTATTCGTATTGATGCGGATAAGGCGACCATTCAAGTGTACGAGGAAACGTCGGGCGTAACAGTGGGGGACCCTGTGCTGCGGACAGGGAAGCCCTTGAGTGTGGAGCTTGGTCCAGGTACGCGCCTCGCCCTCATATCCTTTCTCCGTACTGAAGTTTCAAAGGATTAATGGGAAACATCGTTGACGGTATTCAACGACCGCTGCGGGTATGTTGCCTTCTCATCTCCCAAAGTGTATGAGACCGAGACCCCGTAGTCTATCCAAGAACTTTCAAAGTCTATCTATATTCCCAGAGGCATCAACACGGAGGCCTTAGACCGCAACGTCAAGTGGGATTTCACACCAACGGATATCAAGGTATGTGTTTTCCGCCCCGCTTTTCTCATTTTCTCTCTACTCACAGCCTGGCTACAGCTCGGGGATCATGTCTCTGGAGGCGACATATTCGGCAGAGTCTACGAGAATTCGCTTGTTGATGCGCACAAGATCACGCTGAATCCAAGAGCAATGGGAAGCATCACGCATATAGCGGAAAAGGGCAGCTACGCAGTTGACGTACGGGTTGCACTCTAACATCTTGGTAGGAAGCTAATTGAAAGTGATCCTTTTAGGACGTCGTTCTAGAAACCGAATTTGACGGGAAAACCACGAAGCACACCCTCATGCAACTGTGGCCTGTTCGCGCTCCCCGCCCGGTGGCAGAGAAGCACACGGCGGATTTCCCGCTTCTGACAGGTCAACGGATTCTGGATGCCCTGTTCCCATGCGTACAAGGAGGAACGACAGCTATTCCTGGTGCCTTTGGATGCGGAAAGACCGTCATCTCCCAGGCATTGTCAAAATACTCGAATAGCGATATCATTATTTACGTCGGTTGCGGGGAGCGCGGGAATGAAATGGCTGAAGTATTGATGGAGGTGCGTTCGTTGCAAGATCGCTCAGCGCTTGTTGACTGTGCTCTCAGTTCCCTGAACTCACCATGGATATCGGTGATCGGCAAGAACCCATAATGAAGCGCACTACGTTGGTAGCGAATACATCCAACATGCCAGTCGCCGCTCGTGAAGCTTCTATCTATACTGGTATTACACTTGCGGAATATTTCCGTGACCAAGGCAGCAACGTTGCCATGATGGCTGACTCAACTTCTCGTTGGGCTGAGGCCCTGCGTGAGATCTCCGGTCGCCTGGCAGAGATGCCTGCAGATTCCGGCTATCCTGCATATCTCGGCACTAAGCTTGCAAGTTTCTACGAACGTGCTGGGAAGGTTACAGCCCTTGGCAACCCCGTCCGGCAAGGAACGGTGTCTATTGTTGGGGCGTACGTAATGCGCACCTCACGCCATGATCTCAACTTACGCTATCGTAACTAGTGTGTCACCACCTGGTGGTGATTTCTCAGACCCTGTGACCTCCGCTACTCTTGGTATCGTGCAGGTCTTCTGGGGTCTCGATAAGAAGCTGGCACAAAGAAAGCACTTCCCTTCCGTCAACTGGAGCCTTTCGTACTCCAAGTACACCAAAGTTCTGGAGCCTTACTACGATTCCACGGAACCAGGTTTCGTCGATCTGCGTACGCGGACAAAGGAGATCCTTCAGAAGGAAGAGGACCTCGCCGAGATAGTTCAACTCGTTGGTAAAAGTGCCCTTGGCGAGAACGATAAGATCACGCTCGAGGTCGCGCGCATGCTTAAGGACGACTTCCTGCAACAAAATGGCATGAGCGAGTACGACCGATATTGTCCATTCTACAAGACGAGCGGCATGCTACGGAACTTTGTCGACTTCCATGACTTGGCGATCAAGGCTGTGCAGTCAAGCGGCACCACTTTCGCAAGGATCAAAGAATCGGCGAGCGATATTATGTTTAAACTCTCGCAAATGAAATTTGAGGTATTTTTACCATGCAAAGCTTTTGCTTTCTGGGTTCTCATCTCGCCTTCTAGTCACCGTCGCAAGGGAAAGAGTCAGTGAAGGGTAAACTGGACAGCCTGCACCAAGAGATCATCGAGAAGTTCAGGGCAATTGCCGAATGAGTGGGTGGCACATTGGAGGAGGATATTGAAGCGTATCGTAGACCTGAGACTTGCCAAGCACACTGTAATTGTTTTTCTGCTTATGTCATCAATGGTCACGCGATGATTAATCGATGATTACTTGCGGACCTGTCCGGCCCGATTACTGTAGACCAACGCACCCATCATCACCTTCATCCTTTGTTGTACCTACATTCGAAAACATCGTTCAGAGATGTCTGAAAGAAAGGTAATCTATGAAATCAGCCTGGCTGCTGCTTACTGATGATATCCAGTGTTAAACAAGTACTTCCCTCCAGAGTTCGATCCTGCTCTGATTCCTAGGCGGAAAGGACCGAAGAACTCA
>Ga0307512_10002046_pt1 | contig 26591 bp, 32 predicted proteins | sample 14_EM_MG_FD_200267 | JGI IMG/M metagenome (GOLD analysis project Ga0307512, IMG submission 200267) | Populus trichocarpa ectomycorrhiza microbial communities from riparian zone in the Pacific Northwest, United States - 14_EM | ecosystem: Host-associated > Plants > Roots > Unclassified | place... | reverse complement strand
CGATGTCCGAATCCTCTGCAGATGCAGAGCTGCGGACAGCAACGGTCCAACGGTGAGTGTGTTCGCGCGAGGGGTGGGTCTCACGTTCTTCGGGGGTCAGAACGACGGCAGTGTTCCCATATATGATAGGTCTGTAGATAGAAAGGCCCTAGGAAATGGGAGAAGAGGTGAGAGAAGTGTGGTTTTGATGGGGGATGCACATACCTTTACGCGGACGCGCTCGGTGGACATGACCCAAACAAAGCCAGTAGAGCTGGCGGGTCGCCCGATCCGCCATCGGGTCTCGGGAGTTGCCGCCTCCTCCGACGTTTGCTGACAGTCCTCTCGTCAATCCCACTTTCTATACCGCAGGCCAACCGCCAAATCGTAAACAATGCTCGACGCGCTCACTTACAGTTCGTTGTCGCTTTTTACCAGCTAGAGCCTATAACTCATCATTCTTTCTCTGCAGAAAAGAACCTGGTTCCTGAAAGGCAGAAGTCGTATCAGGTTCGTTTGATTCGTTGGTTTCTTCCCGTTGTTTTATATTCACCGGGTCTGTTCGTTGCAGCACTCCCACAAGCCCATTTACTACCGCCCTCCCCGCTCACGCCTCTATCTCGGTATCCATAGGCTTTTTTGATGCAGTAACAGAAAAATATTAACGGTGTGCCAGGTCTTTACAAGTCCGGGTTTGCGCTCGGCGTTGTCGGAATTGCCTACAGTGCATACTCACTTGTCAAGGTATGTGAATCATTCCATGGCATCTTCCCGCGATTTCGCTGAGCCCACACCATAGGGGAAGAATTAAGCAGCATCGTTCCGGCGTTAGAATTTGTCCAGTGAACAGTGAATGAGTGCATAATCATATTCTGATACTATTGAGATATGAGCTTTGAGCTCGGTTTGAACAATCATGATTAATCATGCCTGCTGAGTCTCGGTCTGCGGTCCCTGTCATGTATGTCATACATCGTGGATCGATGACCTGGAATCGGGTCATGCTCAGTGAGAATTGGTGACCACCGAATGTGGGATATAGAATGTATTCCCACGGTCAGCATCAACCGGACCGCAATCCGTCATGGTAGAGTAAGTAATTACAGCCAATCAACAACCTCTACGACTCCAGAGACGTACACCCTCTCTGAGGAACTTTCTTTCCTTCACCATGAGTGACTCGCAGTATATCGATCGGAGGACTGCGGCAAGAAGTTATCGCCCAAGTGGCTACGTAAGTGTGTTTATTCCTATTCTCCGTACACGTTCACAAGGGTTATACTACTCAGATGTCCGCAGGATTGACGCGAGCACGGCAACCCTACAGGGTGAAAAATATCCTCACTGGCCTTGCCATCGGCTCATTTGTTGTCGGAATATGGTTGTACTCGATGAGCGCCGTCAAGCAAGACAATTTCGCTGATGTAGACGAAGAGGCACGTGCAATGGTGAGGGCTGGAGTGAGGGTCGTGGAGGACAAAACCTCGGAGCGGAACGTCGAGGGGAACTCGCCTTCAACAACAACGGCATCATCAAATGTGACCAGCGGCAGCGGAGAGGAGGCCAAGGCTCAGGGGCTGCTTGCGCCACTCGACGGAAAATTTCCTCGACTTTTAGACCCAAAGGGGAAGACGATGGTGTGGGGCGCGCCACCTATAGACCGCATCGGACGAATGTTGGATAGAGATGGGGATGAACATGAGCTGAGACGAGGGAGGTGAGATTTGTTGTGTGAGAGAAGGACGGGTCAGGAGAGGGATGACATCATATGTTGAGATGCTCTTACTGTAAAGGGACATCGCCGCTTGTATGCGCAGCAGTCAACAAGAATACGCGCAGTTTGACTGCGCATCTCGAGAACACCATGTCCCTTTCTCTCTCAAGCTCTTCTTCTTCTACTAGAGTTACTCCAGGTACTACTCCCTCTTTGTACATAATTATCATCCAAATTAGTCTCCTAATGGGCCACCATCAGAACCACTCTACCAAGTTAAACTCCTCTCTGCTCTCCGAACTGGTGAATAATCATCCTCCCGCTCTTTTTCCCATCGGCAGCGTAAACCCAAAAAAACCCAATTTTAGGTGACCCTGCCCTCATCCACCCATTTCTGGCTGGGCTTGGCAAAGATCGCAATTCAACCCGTGACAATGAGGCCGACCTTGGTGCTGCAGCACTTCACCTAGCCATCCGTTGTGCATCTGGTGCGCCCTTAGTTTCACTGCTACTGCCCTTCTCCTCATTCCACCCGTCGTAGTCGAAACGGTCTCGTTCCTGCTCTCCCACAGGTCCATCTCACCGAATGCTGTTCACCCTCCAGCATCAGGAACAACCGCGCTTCATCTGGCTTCCTCGCTCGGTCGAGCTGATGTCGTAAACTTACTTCTCGATCAAGAGGGTATTGATGACACGCTACGGGACAGCAACGGGAAGACATGTATAGATGTGGCCAGAGGCAAGGACGTTCTATCTGTCATCAATGGTCCGTCTTTATCCCTCTCGTCCCAACGCCCATTCTATTTGCTCACTTTGTAGTTCCTCGGGGTCAGATTCTCGATCACTTCTAACCGCATCTTATAGATCTCTACTACGCACCTACGTTCTGTCTCCGCGCAATGACCCACCGTCACAGGCGCTCCTCACCCTCCTATCCTCCCCCCGCGTAAGGTTAATTGACCTCTCCTGTCTTGACGATGCTTCTGGTACAACTCTACTCCACGAGGCCACTAGACGAAAGGATCTCCGACTTATCGAGTTGGCCGTGCGTGCTGGCGCGGATGTCTTCATTCGAGATCGCAAGGGTCGTCCTGTACAGGAGATTGCTGGCAAAGACGACAAAATGCGCGTATTTTTGCGACAGTGTGAGTACGGCCCTTTGTTTTTGCCTTCCTGTGTACTCATCCACTGCAGTCGCGAATAACGATACTACACTTATAAACGATAGCCACTTGGACGGTCCCCCCACCCTGAGAGGGTACCTTAACAAATATACGAATGTTGCTCGGGGATACAGCACGCGCTGGTTTTTACTCAAGGATGGTGTCCTTTCCTGTACGCTGTTGTGCTTTTCTCGAACGACATTGCGTTCATTCACTGAAAACCATTAGATTATCGTCACCAGGAGGACGAACAAGTTGCAAGTCGTGGTTCCATCTCGATGAAAACAGCAGTTTTGCGTCCTCCATCTGGCGCTGAGAAGTATCGTTTTGAGGTTCATTCTACCCCTTCGCGGGGACGTTCGCATGTGCAGAAATGGTACATGAAGGCCAACCACCCTGTCGAAGCTTCCCGGTGGACACAAGCCATATCCAGGGCTATTGAACACGCAAAACAATGCCACAAGGCCTGCGAAAGTGACACCTCGTCCATTTCCCGGTATTCTATTCGAGGCACCGTCAACTCCACGATCTCCATTCAAAAGAAGGATCGAGATACCGACTCTGTCAGTAGCTCCCTGTTACACACAGACGACGAAGGCGGTGAAAGTCTGGTTCGAGAGGGCCCCTCTCCACGGGGACAGGAAATCGACGAGAAGAATGACGCATCTTCGGCGAACGACAGCACAGACCGCGTTCACGACACCGGCGCTCCCCCTCACGAAGCCTTTGAGCTACACGGAAATTCAACGGCTGCCCAGCTTGAACTCACAATGCAGCTTTTGTCCGAACTGTCGTCCTCCTCCACCATCGCCACTCGCGCTGTCGACTTGAATAGTGCCCTCAAGGGATCTCTTGGGACAGTACAGAGCATGTTGAATGAGTACCTTCACATGGTTAAAGAACGCGATGATTGGTGGAGAGCCCGTCTCACGCGTGAACAGCGGCGTCAGACAGTGTGGGAGCAGAGCTTGCAGTCCGTTGTTCAAGAGGGGGAGGCTCTAGAGCGCGAACTTCGTAGGCACTCACGAAGACACATTCGCATCGATTCAAGTACGTCCGGTGGTGAGGGCCTGGGAACGGTTAAGGCGCGGCCATCCGCACTTCCGTTGTCACCTCCGATCGAAGAAGCCGAATTCGGGTTTCAACACACTCCGAGTACAGCGGTCCCAATCCCTTTAACAGGACAACGACAGTCCTCGCTTGACTTACCAAGTGCAAGCACTAGTTTGAATATGGCCCTTACTCGCGCTTTATCCACTACTCCCTCTGTTACCCGCCGTATGTCCATGCCCCGGCCGTCCTCTGTTGGATTAGCGGGTATAACTCGGCCGAACGAGGAGGAAGCCGTTGACACGGACGAAGAAGACGAATTCTTTGACGCGATAGAATCAAACGCCTTACCGAATCTCGTCGTGCACGAGGCACTTGCCGGACACTCAGAACCTCTCCTTCCTAAGGACATTGACAGGATTCCATATGAGGGGTACCAAATTGTGCGTAGGGAGCTCGATCTTCAGTGCGACAATCGGCCACCGACAAGTCTTTGGAGCGTCCTCAAGCATAGCATTGGCAAGGACCTGACGAAGATAAGTTTTCCAGTATTCTTTAACGAGCCCACCAGCATGTTGCAGCGCATGGTATGAACCCCATTTGGCCTCGTAGACACCGTAGGCTAAGACTGACTATTCCAGGCGGAAGACATGGAATTTTCGGAGTGTCGTGAGTGAACCCCTTGACCCCGCTCGCATTTGGAATGACGGAGACTGCGTTTATTCCAGTTGATGCAGCTTTCGGAGAGCACGACCCTTTACGTCGTATAGCGTTCGTGGCAGCTTTTGCGATGTCGAACTACTCGTCGACAATCGGTCGCATTGCGAAGCCTTTCAATCCTATGCTTGTAAGCTTCATTCTCCTTATTCTTCTATCATCTTGATCCCGGGTCTGTAGAGCGAGACGTTCGAATACGCCCGGCTGGACAAAGAGTACCGCTATTTCTCCGAGCAAGTGAGCCACCATCCCCCAATATCGGCGTGTTGGGCTGAGAGCCCCAGGTGGAGATACTACGGCGAGGAATGCTCCACTCATTACTGTCATGAATGGTTATGGTGACTTTCTCTTATAGGTTGACGCCCAGAACAAGTTTACAGGCAAAGCCTTCGAGATTCGTCCAACGGGCGTAGCCAATGCTGACATCCTTCTTCCTACTGAATGGGCACCCACATATCCAAAGTACAAGAAGGAGTATATGGACGAACGGGCGGTCGAGCACTACAGCTGGAAGAAGGTTACCACAAACATTTCCGGCTTCATTCTTGGATCACCGACGATCGACCACTATGGTGACATGATTGTGCGTGTATCCGACATTTCAACTGGTGACACATGCTGAGGGTTGATTCCACAAGGTCACTAATCACCGCACAAAAGACCAGTGCGTACTCACGTTCAAGCCAAGAGGTTGGCGTGGAAAAGACGCGTTCGAGATCTCTGGCTATGTCGCAGACGCTGAGGGCAATGTTGCTTATGAGATTGCTGGGCGGTGGAACAGCCAGCTCATCATGCGATCAGTCGGCACTGGCTCAGGGACGTTGAATCCAGACGAGGCTGTCCGCGGACCAAATTCGCCTTCGCCAACGTCCGAATTTATACTTCTATGGCGTAATTCTGAAAAGCCCCTCGCGCCATTCAACTTGACGCCGTTCGCCATCTCGCTAAACAATCTTCCCGAAGATACTCTGCAGCCCTACCTCCCACCGACGGACTGCCGCCTGCGCCCAGATCAGCGCGCGTTTGAATTAGGGCGGTACGAGCATGCGAATACGCTCAAGACACGCCAAGAAGAGTTCCAGCGGGCAATGCGCAAGGCACGCGAGGAAGGGCGTCTGCCACCGCATCGCCCGCGGTGGTTCTCGGCGGAGACAGACGGCGATACTGGGGAGCGGGTGTGGTCCCCACTGCACATCGGCGACGACATTGCATATTGGGAAGAGCGGGAAAAGGCGTACAAACAAGGTGGCAAGGATGCGTGGCCGGGTGTGGATCGTATTTTTATTGAAGATAAACCGTGAGGCTTGAGAGAACGGACTCGAAAGGTAATTCCGACAGTTGTTAAAGTGGTGCCTGGCCCCTTCCTCCCCGCTTGGTGTATAGATAGTTCGCCATATGCTTGTAACTAGACCCTGGGCACATACAAACAAAAGAGAAGAGAGCATACTAAAGGCTTGAGTTTCCCCACGGAGATAGACGGGCTCTGACACCCCCGCGGCGTGGTTCTGGTGGAGACTGTCCCTTTTTTCAGTTTTCCTATCACTGAGCTCTTGCTGTCCTTGGGTTCAACAAACCCATGCAAGCATAGAGCGATATTATCCCTACTTGTAACGAAAATGCAGATGCCCATCGTGAACAACAGCACGCTTGCCAACATGTACGCACGTTTATCTGCGTTTTTTACAGGGATAACCGACATTCTCTCGAGACATCCACCCGCGTGCAAGGTACGTGCATCGAGAAGCCATTTCCCAAATCCATGATCCGTTCGCCCTAATTCTTCGTCCTCAACCTTGATTCCTCATTCGCCCCACATCATCATTCGAGGTATCTGTCATGCCACGCTTTATTTTTGCTATCAGGACGCTGTGATGTCTGATTTTATTTATTTATTCTTGTGTTTGTCTTGCGTCGGTGGGCTATACCGTGACAAGGACCAGGGGCTGAGTACGGTGAAGGTCTGGCTGGACTAGCTCTTCACGCCTTACGTGCACGAGGCGTACCGCATCGTGCGCGAGCAGCGGCAGGGCCTCCAACCTGTTGGCTTTACATGCCTCCCAGGCCCCCTCCAAAGTCCCCCGAGGTGCCCACCCACTCGGCCACGCTCAGCCATCTCGGCTTATTCAACACGGCTCTGATGGGTCGCGATTTCGGCTGTGAGGGAGAGGTGAGAAGACGCGACAGGTCAGGATGCTCAGGAGCGAGTTCGGGACTGGACAGGACACTGAAAAAAAGCGAGAGTGAGCAGTACTCACTAAAGAGCGTAGGGGTCAGAACTGAGCGGAAAGAAAGGGAGAATTCGGGGCACTCACTGCAATGGTTGTGATTCGTCCTGTAAGGGAGAGACGTGAGAGGTTACTAGTAGGACAGGGGCACTGGTCTGGACGACACTCTCACCTGGGGACGGAAAGATTTTTTCATAAAACTGGATCATCCGAAAGACAATAGAACACTCAGGTGCTGCTGGACACTCGGTGAAGTGGTGTGTGATATTAGAGTTAGAAGAAGTACTACAGATCGCAAGTTAACTGGCTTTACCCTTTCCCTTGCGTGGTGTCATCCGTTCATATGCATTTCGGTCGTCGCCCCCACCCCCTCGCTTATCCTCTGGCTCTCCACACCGGTCACCCTTGCCTTCCCCATCCACATGGTGCCGGTGACGGCGGTACCGTCCGGTTGGCTTTGCTGTACCATCATCATCATCCGAGCCAGACTCAGAACCAGATGAATCTTCGTCTGACGACTCGTCGAATTGTCTTGGTCTATGGTAGATGCAACAAACTGAAAAATGTGAGACGCCCCCTCAGCGTTATAGACATATATATATCATCCAACATCAGTTCCTGCAAACAACGTACTCTTTGATTTCTTCCTGCCAAGGCCTTCGTTGTCTACGACATGCTCATCCCATGCTACACGTGGGCCATCGCGCGGAGCTCCTCGAAGACGCAGAGTGCCTGCAGGTGGCAGCCTCACAGCAAGTTCTGGTAGTGCTGCCGCTGATGATGCATCTTGCTGCTCGGTGTTTTGAACTACGAGTGCTGTGCGCGAGCCTTCCCGTGACATCATACTTGATTGTCCACCTTGAGGAGCAAGAGACATGGTGTGTAAATGGATAGGATGCGATGGTTCCAGCAAAAAGGAGATGTCGAGGGGGCTGTCCCCGCAGTGCCTCTAAATCAGTGGCAGTGGCTGACAAACCGAAGGCAATGCATCAAGGACGCGCGTTACCCCGGTCCGCGTCGCGTGGCCGGGGACCTTTCGGTAACTCCAGCCAAGAGGTGACCACATGTTCGAGGACGAAGACACCATAAACATCCCCCCGCCAATATTGATGCATCGATTCTCAAAAAGGACTGCTTACTGAAGTTCATCGTACGAAAAATAATAGTCTTATTTATCGCTTAAGAGATGGTCTCGCACTGTGAGACACATGTATACAGTGTATCAATTGTTGTACGCATACGCCGTATGATACTATAAATATTTGATCCAACGGGCTTGGCACCGTTCTTCCCATCTGGTGTTTCATGCGCAGAAGGAATTGGTCATCGTTTGCTTGGCGATATCAACTCTAATCACAAGTGTACATTGCCAGGGAACCAAGTCAAGTCACCCATATCGGGCTCCAAATGCGTTATGTGATTACTGCAAATAATGGCCACTAAACTGGAGAAATACGTGAGGAAGGGAGGAGTGAAGCTCGCAGTGATAATACTACATTATGTCATCCTTCTGGAGCACATTCTTACCCCCTCGTCCCTCATGCGCTTGAGACCCTGTTCGGCAGCCTCGTTTTGGGCCGCCTTCTTTGTGCTCCCACGGCCATAGCCCCAGTGATCGTCGTCGACGACGAGCTTTACAGTCCAGAGAGGTACGTTGTTCTCGATGACAGTGTCGTCAAATTTCCACTCGACCCGCCTGTTATACTGCTGCAGACACATGTTGAATTGGGCGAGGTAGCTGGTGGACACCTGGGGCTTCGGAGGCGTGTGAGCCGCACGGGCAGCATCCGGCCCGTTATTAAAGCCAGCATGGAGGCCATGCTGCTCGCGCACGCTGCGATACGCCTCGTGCACGTAAGGTGTGAAGAGCTGGTCTAGCCAGACCTTCACCGCCCTCAGCCCCTGGTCCTGGTACAGCCCACCGACGTAAGACTATCACGAAAAATAAATAAATTAGAAACCACAGCGCCCTGATACCAAAAATAAAGCGTGGCATGACAGATACCTCGAAGACATCGGCTGGTGATGTGGGGCGAACGAGGAATTATGGTTGAGGACGAATTAGGGCAAAGAGATTATGGGTTGGGAAATGGCTTCTGGGTGCACGTACCTTGCACGTGGGTAGATGTCTTGAGGTTAGTGGACTGTGCACGGAGACGATCCGGAAGCTTGTATTGCACGGCGCTGGCGAAGGGGAGTAAGGGATGAAGTGAAGAGGGTATCAGTTATCCCTACCAAAACGTAGTACGATAAACGTGCGTACATGGTAGCAAGTGTGTTGTTGCTCACGACCTGCGCCCGTATTACCTGCAGAAAGTAGGAAGGGTCGCCTCGAGTCAGGGGGAGGCACCGAATAGGGCGCCGTCACAACTGCGCACCGTTAATGGTCCGGAGCGCAAGTTAGGGCATTCACACTGCAGCAGATCGGTCACAATCAAGCCGAGCACTTGATCGCCGACATGCTCAAGTCTTGTGTTTATATTATGTATATAGCACGGGGAAGAAACAGAACGTCAATGGAGGGGCGCAGAGGAAGGAGGATGAACGACTGAACAGCTCGTTATCTGGACTCGGATCGTCCGGGGTATCCTCGAAGGTGTGCGTAGGGCGAGCGGCGAAACTGCGGTGCGTGAAGACGCGGGTCTCAATCTCCTTTGAGTTGATCCTCGGGAGAAGTGGAAGGCCATCGGGACCGAAGTCAGGCCTGGGTTAAAAAAGGGGATGGTAAGAGGAGCGGTGGGGAGACGGTGAGTATAGAGTTGAGAGTTGGCTGTGGTTTAGAAGGGGAATGGGAGCATGAGGAGATGGACGGAACGTACTTGAGGGGAGACATGAGGAGTAGACCTTCGACGGTTTCCTGTATCAATTTAGAATCGTAGCCGGAAAGGCTTGGGTGTGTAGCACGAGAGTCGGGACATCTAGGAGAATTGCAGAGTATTTAAACGTTTGCCAAAGAAGACGCCCCGACCAGGAGCATTAAGCTATGGGGATACCATGTGTAGGGGGTGTGGAGGGTGGATGCTTTGAGATGAGAGTACCATGAGCTGAGCCACGGCTCACCGTGGCCACGAGGCAATGCACTAGAACACCTATGCACGGGAGCCATGGCGGGCGGGCTGGACATCACCTGTGGTAGTGAGGACGGCGATACTGGGGAGCGGGAGTGGTCCCGGTTGAGCATCGGCGAGGATGTTGCTTTACTGGGTAGAGTTGGGAAAGGCTGATAAAATGCATGGGTGGACGCGTTGCAGAAAACCCTAGTTTATTAATAATAAATGAGAGGTAGTGTCACGATAATAAAACAATGACTGGAATGATAATAGCCTGTCAACTCTTTTTTTTTATAGCTTTTTAGCAGCCGAAACTTCCAAGACCGAGCTCTCGCCATCCATGGTTTAAATCCAAGTCCAATAAAGTGTTATTAAACGATAAGAAATGATAAATGTGATCAAATATGATAAACGGTGATAAATGGAATAAGATAACTTATATATTGTCAATAATTATCACTAGCCTATTGAGATTATCAAAGTACGTTCTTCCTGATGCCTGGGATAAGAAAAGCTGAAACAGTCCTCTCGCATGCCACGCACCTCAGCTTGCACCGGCCTTTTCTTCACAACTGTTTTGAACACATTATCCGGAAGGCTGGACCTACTCTGGTGGTCAATCTCAAGCCAATAGAATGACTCTCCTCCACCCACTTTTTAATGTGCCGCATGAAGATACCCATCTTGACCTCATCAAATTTATCCCAGCTCTTCACCATCCTGATGAACTCAGTTGTTGGCCAAGATATGTCAAGTCTCCGGGGACCAGTCGAGCCGGCTTCATTCAAAAAGAGAGGAACCATGAGCAATAGGTTTGGCCATAGCACTCGCCAATCCACGCACGTTGCCTGGCTTCAATTCCGAACCCAACGTAAAACGTTGTCGAATATACTGTCCGTGCACCTTCTACGCCTTCGATGTCCTCAGCTTCCCGCTTTGAAATGACTGGCGTGGTTTCACCCTGGGCAACAAGGCGGATCTCATCGTCCGATACACAATATGCAACTTGGTCAAACCCTTTGATGAAGGGGTGAGCAAGGGTCAGTGTTTCGACAAGCTCGAGATTCATGACCAGCTGTCGTAATCGGGACTCAACGGTACCAGCCCTAGAGGTTACGACGTATAAAGAACGTGAGGGTGGTTAGAGAGCATTGGAGGAAGATATACCACTTGATTTGGAGTTCATGATCACCAGTGGATGCAATGATTTGGAGATAATGTCGATATTTATGAAAGAAATCGTGCTTTGCAAAAAGTTCAGACCAATCCGCTGTTCCGACGATGACCTTGTCCACGATATCCGCCCCTGTAATAATGGCATTAGGCCCATAACCGCGCAGAAAGACTCAAGGCAAACCTTTTTTAAATTCCTCAGTCATGACCATTTGCGTCGAGGCAGTTACATTGTGGGTGGCACACATGGAAGGGTATGCGGGAGTGATGATGGGCATTCGATGCGCTCGATCTCTAGGGTACAACTGGAGGATGAATCAGAATAGGCTCGAGAAGCCAATGTAGAGGGTCGTACGTTGGGATTCCATACTGGAACTGGTAAGGGCCCATCCTCAATCTGTTTAAGAACTACAGGGTGTGGCCATGACCTGATGGATGTGAGGTGAGAATCCAGACAGCTGAGAATTTGGAGCATACCATTGATACATAGTGATAAAAAATCGGCTAACAATTGCGCCAGCGACGGCATTGGGGTATAGCTGGCATATACGCGCAACGAGCATAGCCCAAGCAACGTCGCCGAAGAATCCGTTCTTGTTGGAGTCGATCGCCCGCCCTGAAACAGAAAACATGAGGTTGTAGGGAAAACACATGTGTGCAAGACACGGACGGGAAGCCCAGAGCTTGATGCATCGAAGAGCATCACGAAAAACATTGACGTTGGGAACGAGGCGCAGTATCTGATCCGTATCACGGGGACCTATCACCTGTCAGTAATCGATATCACTTTGGAAATTGGGCGGGGTAATGACGATACCTCCTAGACTCCGGATGCACTTGTCGTCTAAATCACGGAGTAGATCGTCATCCTGTAATGTCAGGTCGTCCGGTATCGACGGTAGCGCAAGACGAGCCATGAGAAAATAGACTGGGATGTCCGAGAAGTTCAACTTGATGATGGGTAAGTATGCACCGGGAACACCCTGTGACGGAAGGCTCAATCGGCGACCATTGCAGAAAATTTTAGATAGCTCACTGAAACCTCTGTCACACCTTCTGTGTTCCTGAGCATGCCTTCGAAGACGTCGAAGAAATCTTCTCGAGAGACGTGTTCTGGTACAACACATAACGTGTCTATGTCAGAACCAGGCTCATGCACACCCAGAGGGTACGACCCAAATGTAAAGATTTTCCCCCCAGCGATCTCCGCTGCAGCTTCCGAGAGACCGCGGGCTAGTGACACGATTTTGACGAAAGATTTGACAAGGTCCGCGAGGCGATTAAGGACGCTTTCTCTGGTAGGAAGGATGTAAGTAAAACGTGCTCAACGCAAAATGAAAAGTGTCTACGACTGAGGTCGTAGCCGTTAAACCCGAGGGAGAATGCTAGGGCGTGACAGAAAGTCCGAGCAGAAAAGGCCCGGATGACGAAGAAATCAAAGTATGTGCGGAAGGAGGAGCAAGTACCTTGTTTTAGCTTCCTCTTCGCTCTCGATCGTGTTTTGTCTGCGGAGTTCATCTAAAAGGCTGGCAGTCACCTCTTTTTCTCTTTCGCTTGGTTTACTGGTTGAAATGGGAGGGGTGACCCCGAGATACCTGCGCGAAGACATGTGCTTTGAATGTTTTCCCCTCAGTGCATCGTCAACCTTACCCTCGGTTGTTATCCATCTTTGCTGGAATTTAAGGAGTTGGTAACTACGAGAAAACCTCCTCGTCTGGGTTTGTTAATTCGGAAACAGATGTGTTGAAGAGATGTTGGAGGACTTGCAGTGAGATCGTAAGGCAGATCAAGTTCTGTAGGTTTGAGACGTGAGAGGGAGAATGCAGCTAATCCAGGAATGGAGAAGCCACACGATGAGGGGGGGCGAGTGATGAAAGATGCAAAGGGAAGGAAGCAGTCGTTGGACCTGAGGCGAGATGAGACAGAAGCAATAAGACAGTCTTCGCGAAATCGAGGCTGCTAGGCACGGCGGCTCGGAGTCAACGTCGAAAGGTTGAAGACGAAAGAGAACTTAAGGGCGGTGGCATGCAAGAGAGAGGAGAAAACGCGAGGGGAAATATCACTATTGAGCAGGCAAGTCCCAAGGCAGCTTATATACATGTAGAGTACAGTTACCAAAAAGAGGGAACAATGGGAAAATGAGTAGACTAGGCCACATGAAGGGGAGGTTGCATCAAAGTTGGTTGAGATCGCGTCATCCGAGGCTGGCGGTGAGACAATGGGGAGGCGATACATCGGAGTGGAGGGCCGATGGTGAGGAAGACAGAACGAATGAAGACGAAGGAAAAGTGGGGGAAAGTGGAATAGCACAAGGCGATGGCGGTCGAGGGTGGAACGAACAAGTACACAAGGTAGCAGTGACATGCATAGACGGACGGATGCGGAGACTTGACGAGGAGATGTGGTTCTCACGGTATCCCAATACGAGTGCTTCAACGGCATAGCATTTGTTTTATTGATATTTATTGATGATAAGCCTTGCGTCAGAAGTCAGAAGGAAGGACGCTAAAGATAATTGTGTTTACACGTCGCCGGTCCCCCTCCTACATGACGGGTTTGTATAGATGGTTATCGTATGCTTGCTACTGGATTCTGGGCTCATACAGACAAATGTGACATTTCGAAGGGGGTAGTGATACGTTGGATCATCCGTGGTCATACATAGAGAACACACAAGCTTGAGTCTCCACACAGGTGCAAGATGGGCTCATTGGCACCTCCCGGCGCGGGTCTGGAGACGCAAGCTAGCAATCCTGTACTCTGCGCGTCAGTGCCTGAGTACAACGTCCACGGCGTGCATTGAACGCATCACCTCAAAACCCATGTGCCTGAGGCCCTGTTTGGCGGCCTCGTTCTTTGCGGCTTTCTTAGTGTTCCCACGACCATATCCCCAGCATTCGCCGTCGACGAGAGCCCTGGCGGCCCAGAACGGCGTGGCCTTGGTGCTCTCGGTGATGGTGTCGTCGAAGACCCACTCGATGGGTTTGTTAAACTGCTGCAGGCGTTGGTTGAACAGGCCGAGGTGGCCAAGCGTGGCCGAGTTGGTGAGCACCATGCGGGACTCTGGAGGGGGCGTCGGGGGCGATGCAGCCGCGATGGCCGCGTCCAACTCGTTGTTGGAACCGACGGGTTGGAGACCGTGCTGCTCGCGTACGATGCGGTATGCTTCGCGCACGTAAGGCGTGAAGAGCAGGTCCAGCCAAGCCTTCACCGCCCACAGGCCCTGGTCCTTGTACAGCCCACCAACGTAAGACTATCACCGAAAACCCGAAAAATATAATATCAGAAATTGCAGATACCAGAGATAGACGTGGCATGACAGATACCTCGAAGACATCGGCTGGTGATGGGGCGAGCGAGGAATTAAGGAAAGCAAAAAAGGAATAATTAGGGCAATGAGACTTAATGGCGTAACGGATGGACTTCTCGGCGCACGTACCTTGCACGTGGGTAGATGCCTTAAGGGTGACCGATTGTGCGCGGTGGAGCCGGAGACGATCCGGAAGCTTATATTGCACGGAGCTGGCAGGGGGGGGGGGGAGATAAGGTGAAGAGGATATCAGCTGACCCTGCAAAAACGCAGCACGATGATCGTGCGGTTAGGTTCTTGTGCGTACATGGTAGCGAGTGTACTGTTGCCCACGACGAGCGCCCGCATTTTCTACAGAAAGCATAAGGGGGTGGGAGTTATCTCGAGTCAGAAACGCTGGTGGTAGGGGTAGGAGGCACCGAATAAGGCGCCATCACAACTGCGTACCGTTGATGGTCCGACGCGCAGATAAGGATACTCGCTCTGGAGGAGATCGGTCACGATCAAGCCGAGCACTTGATCACCAACATGCTCAAGCCTTTTGTTTGTAATGTTTGTTTAGAGCGAGGGAGAAGCAGATCGTCAATAATAGGACACAGGGGAGAGAGAGGAGGATCAGGGAAAAGGGACTGAACTGTTCATTATCTGGGCTCGGATCCTCCGGGGTATCCTCGAAGACGTGTGTAGGGCGGGCGGCGAAACTACGGTGTGTAAAGACGCGTGTCTCGACCTCCGACGAGTTGATATTTGGGAGGGTTGGGAGGCCACCAGGACCAAAGTCAGGCCTGGATTAAGGGCAGGGATAGGTGAAGAGCGGTGGGCGGACGATGATCGCAGAGTTGGGGGTTTTGAACTGAGGTTAAAGGGGAGGAGGAGACGGAAGGGACGTACTTGAGGAGAGACATCAGGCGTAGGCCTTCGATGGTATCTCGGATCGCTTTTAAATCGTGGTCGGTAAGACTTGGTTCAAGTGAAGTGGGTGGGTCTGGAGGCCTCTGAGGCGTTACGGAGTATTTAAACCTTGCCAAAGAAGACGCCCCGGTTGGAAACGTCAAGCCATGGGGGCGCCGTAGGCGCGTGTAGGGCTGTGGATGCTTTGAGATGATACCATCAGCTGAGCCATGATAGCTCACCCTGGCCACGAGGCGGTACATGTAGTACACCTGTGCACAGGAGCCACAGTCGGACACGCTGTCTTCTTCTTGTTTGAGCCCGTCGTTTCACCGGCCAGAGACAAAAAGAGTTGTACGCAAGCAAATGACGACAAGGAACAAACAACGATTGATATTTACGGCATCAAGAAAATTCTAGCCAGAATGTTGTAAGAGAATCTGGACCGTTGGGGTGATGGATGATGGAGATAGAGATGTAGCGATGATCGGACGATGGGCACTCTGTCCTCGGTGGGCTCGAGAGAGAGTTACTTGGCTACCGCTTCTGCCGCCACCGCCGCCGCCTTCAACTTGAAGTAATCCTCGTGCAAGCCACACTCCGTCTTCTCCTCACGCCCGGCCCAACGCCCGGCACGTTCCCCCGCCTCGCCCTCACCACTCTTTGCCGTGCTGTGCCAATCGCCCACGCTCCGATAACCCTGCTCCAACAGCTTGTTGTGCGGAACCTTGTTACTTTTGATGTACCAATCTACAAACTCGAACGTCCACAGGAAGAGCGGGTTCAGCTTCAACAGCCCCGTCTCATCCACCTCGAGCGGTTGTAGGGATGCACGGGCACCACCTTGCGAGGCGCGCCGACCTGTGATCACAGCCTTTACGCCAAGCTCAGAGTACGCCCGCCTTCCGGGCTCGACCTGATAGATAGACAATAAAAAAATTTAATACAAGGCGAAATAGGCACATGAACTATTATTTCCTTGCCAACCTTGACAGCATAATCGTACCCTCGCTCATCACGCTCCCAGAAACGCTTGCCGTGGTTGCGCTCAAACTCTTCCACGGTTGTGCACCCCTCGGGTTTGTAAACGATAACCGATCTACCGTAATGAGTCTTGACGAGTTCGACAAGTTCGTACGTCTCCGGGAAATGGTACAGGGTATCCAAGAAAATCAGAGGCGGGGGGGACGTGGTTATCTTTGATAACATATCAATTGCAACAAGACCCGTCAGGCCGAAAGCCGTCGTCTGGTACAGAGCGGGAATGTGTTCGACGGCCCATCGTAGGATCTCTTCTGGCGTGAGGAGTTTTAGATGTCCATTGATGGCGTCGAGATCTCCACTCGACAATGGGAGTTCCAACGGTTCAGAAAGCGAAGGGGGAGTCATGATGGAACGGGAAAATTGTATTGCGCGGCCCGGGGGAGGGATTACAGTGTGATTTAAAATTCCTTCCACTCCTCATCATCCCAGCCACCTGATGGCTTCGCCGGTTCTGCGGTGGCCTTCGAGGTTCCCACCTGAGCGCTAGTTGTGGTAGACATACCGCTGTACTCGCTGAACAAGTCGTGATCGTCGTCGTGATCGTGGTAGAGCGCCGAGGTCTCTTCCTCATGCGTACCGCCGGAATAAACGGAACTATATCCGCTGCCAGCAGGTCCACCACCGATTTGATCGCGTACGGTGTGCACGACACCACCCAGCTGTTCTGCAACGTCGACCCCAAGCTGCGCCTTGCCCCACTGGTTTACGGAGCTCCCTACTTCCCCTGCGCGGCGGCCTGCCTCGCCGACATAACCGCGCACGGTCGACTGGAATGCGGGATCCGTGACGCGTTCGACGCCAGGCTGGATGACGTTCTCCGAAACCGCACGAGATGCACCCACCACTGCCGACGAGAAGAGTGACCATCCCTTCGAGAGAGCGGCCATCGGATTTTCCTGCAATTCTGACAATGTGGGAGCGGCGCGTGAGGTGAGGCTGGACGATGGGTGCTGAGAGCCAGGGGGAGGGTCGGGAGTGTTGCCAAATCCTTGATAGCGACCGCCCTGGGAAGGGGGCAAGTCATCGGGTCGAGAGGAGTTGAGCGAACCCAGCGACGAGAAATATGCCTCGTTGGCTGCTTTTTGGTCTGTTGGGTTGCCATTGTTCGAATTCGAGCTGGCTGAATTTAAGAAAGAGAGCGATGATGGAGAAGACGAGTCGGTGCGCGGGACCGTACTCGCACCGGTGCGGGCAGTGGTACGTGACTTTCGCAAGCCTTGAGCAGAAGATGGGCGACTGCCGGCGGTACTGCCTCCACTACGGTTGAGAGTGAAGTCCGCTGGCGGCGCCGAAGGGGTCCACGGCTTATTTTGAAGATCCGCATCTAACTGACGGATTGGAATCACAGAATCAGATGACGCGATTTTACGATATAAAACTACGGACTTTTTCACGGTATTGGGCCGCGGCCCAAGAATGGTACTTATCGTGGATCGACATTCCTTCCTTGTAGCCGCCTTGTTCTGCGGGGGTATATGACTGCATAAACGCGACGAAGGGGCCGTTTCCTCCTATCTTTATGACACTGTGAAAGTATGATGGGTCTTATGGGAGAGGACGGTTGCCCTACCTTCATTCTCCGAACTTGATCCTCTTGCCAAGTGTCCATTGATACGGAGCGGACAAAGCTGAGTATGGGATGCATTCATTTAAAAAAAAATAGCCGTGAACGATCAAAAAAAGAGCTCACCTGATGTGTACGCCAAAACCTCTGTGAATTCCCGCGCATTGTAAGCAAATGAATACGGCGAAGCTGAGAGAGTGGATCGGTAAAAGGGTCGCCTAAACGGAATGAATTGGGCGAACCTTAAGGAAGCCCATTGGGGATTTGGATTGCTACAATCGACGCAAAACTTATTTTTGAGGTCCTCACGCTTTATGAGATCTTGGAGAGTACGCCTAGCCAAGGTCTGGTCCATGGTCGCTGGTGGCTAAAAAGCAAGCGTGAGAATTGGATTTCACCAAATCGCGGGCCGAGTTTGGGTCTGTGCTAAAGAAAGATTCCGTTGCACGACTCGTCTTGTCCCCCATACTGTATCCCTCTCTTTCAAATCCTTTTTTCTTCTCACTTGCTCGTTCACCACCACCCCCTCTCTCGATTTGGAAGGGGCCATGATCCAGAAACTCAACGGCCGACGTGGTAGTTCCGCTTTGGCTCTACAGAAAGAGAGCACGTCTCTGGGTGCTGATGGTCCAGAGGCTTGGGGCTCCTGGTATAACCGGAGGTATGTCCTTTCCCTCCTTCCCCCAACCCGCACAGCATTGGTCTACGTTTCACTTTCCTGACACCTTTCTGTAGGTTTTACTCTTTGGAAGTTGTCCAAGAACCCATTCGAGCACGAATGTGCGGTTTTGGCGATAAAGTATGACAATCCAAAGCTAACTTCTACCTTGCCCCACCCGTAAACTCTTTTTCTGTCCTCCCAACAGGACCGGCGGCCATTAGCACCGGCTACTGTGGCAAAAGTAGTAGTAAAAAACCAAGATCAGACCCTTGTGAATGATGAGTGAGTGAGATTGCCCCATGTACCCACTTTTGCGCTATCTGATCCAGCTGTGACTACAGCGACATAGACTGTTCGTTTTTCGTTGTCACAGCGGACCTTTGGTCGCCGGACGGAATCTTGGACCGAAACCTCGTTCTTCATCCCACTTCCTCGGATCGTTACAGTGCCGCTCATGCTCCAAAGAAGCGGAGACCCAACCCTCCTGTGACCCCGCATCCAGGAGAAGAGTCTTCTTCTCAGACTCAGACAAGTGTACCATCTGCCTCCCGATATCCCATTCGCTTGCCAGCAGACGATCAGGTTCGTTTAGGCGCTGACATGTTCTATGCTCATGTCTTGACACATCAATCTAGATGTGTGGGCTATCTCATGTCCCCGCCGGATACGATGGGAACGACTACCCATTTACAAATGCACAGCACGACGCCGGAGGCAACTCAATAACTCTCCAACCTGGTCCCAACTATAACGCCGTAGCTGGCGATCAAGATTTGACATATCATGCAGGCACAGCCGCCCAAGCCACCCACTCTTATCCTGTTCGCCCCCTTTCTTCTGGTTTGAGCAACGGCATGGCAGGTCCACCTCCGATATCTCCTGTGCCCGCTGCGGGTGGATGGCACTCTAATGGCGTATCAGCCCCCCAGGACGCTAGTACAAATGGGTATCGTCCATGGGGGCCTAGCCATCAGTATGAGGCTGCACTGAGCGCCCAGGGACAATCCTCCATTCCAGCCACCTCTGTCCCCTCTGCCGCCTTTGATACTTCCCTTTCCAGCACGCTCCCTAACCAATACCAGAATATGGAACTTCAGGAGGGTCAGCCCCCATGGTCACAACCCGTCTCGCCGCCGTCCCATGCACGTGTTTTCCCCCACTCCGATCCTACTCGGCCAGCCCAGGAGATGCCCGTCAACCGGCCCGATGCAGGTCCACCACCACCTAACCATAATTCGTCGTCGGAACAATCGATGTACGCGTCTGCGTCGATCGCGCAGCAGCAAATGCGAGAGGGTCCCTTATCCCCATCAAGTTCCTCGAGTCCGGCAGCAAACGTCCCTCTACCCGGACACGTCTATACGCGCACGCTCGTCGGTCCACTCGCAGCAAACGCTTGCCGTCTACTTGACGAACACCGTAAACCCGGCGTTTTCTTCCTCTTTCAGGATCTGTCGATTCGAACCGAAGGTACGACGTGCCCAGCCCCTTTTCCCCCATTCGTGCTTTCAAGGTTTGGGGGCAGTTACTAACTCGATCCGGGGTGTATGTATTTACAGGCCGTTTTCGCCTCAGGCTACGACTCATGAACGTTGGCGGGTGGGTCTAACCTTCATTCGCACCTGGCACAATCCCCCTACTGTTCTTGACACGCTAATGACAACCATTTGATCCGGCAGCCTGCCCGCGCCCGAGAGCGGTGCCCTTCAGGTCCACAACAATGTCTCGCCAATCCTGGCCCAGACCTACACACAAGCTTTTGACGTCTATTCCGCCAAACGTTTCCCAGGCGTGCCAGGTAAGTGCATACGTACAATTGAGGGCGCAAACTCCCCACCAACCGTCAAAAAAAAAAAAACTAACCGGAACACGTTAGACACCACTGCGCTTTCAATTGCATTCGGGAACCAAGGACAAAAGCTGCCGCTGGTACGCAACATTTTCATATTTGATGTCGGGTTTGCTCCGAGACTAATGAAAAAATTTCATGCGTGCACAATCTATAGCGAAACCGGCATGGTTCAAGCAAACATGGACGGCGTCGTCGTAGAGCCGGATCCGACGGTTCTGATGATGATGATTCGGATGGTTAGCTAGGTTTAGGGGCCACGTTCCGCGCGCGCGCGCCTACGCATCTGTCATGTGTACCCCCGCGCGGACAGACGGGTAATCGAGTTTGTTGTTTCCTAATGTTTCTGTGTGCTCTATTGTGTCTGTTTTCAGTACAGTGCGGGTGGAGTGGTGTAAATAATAATGTACTAGTGCAATCAGCGTCTAACCCTCCTCATCCACCATCCTCGCTAACTCCTGGCGCACGCGCATCCTGTACTCGTACTCTCTCACTAATGTAACGGCTTGTGGGAAAGACGCGTGTATCCTTCCGAGCAGTGTCCGCGCCGCCTCTGCCTCGCTCTCCTCGCCCTGCCACGTCGTCGCTCCGGCCGCGTTCGCGAAGCGCCGGGGAGGAACGGGTGGGATCATGTGGCCAGACTGCAGCTGAATGAGGACGTCCCTCAACAGCGACACCACCGCCGCGTGCGGTTGCCAACTATTCCAAGACGGTAGGATTTGTTGCAAAACGTGCAGAGGATGGGCGAAATCCGGACGAGGCGCCCGGGCGCTAGAATCCGTCGAGAAATCGATGGTGGCTGCCAGAGGGGCGTGCCCATGATCATGGCCTCCCAGCTCTTTTTCCAATTTCCGAGAAACGGACGCCGGTTCCGTGGCGGAAAGGTACGTCTGCCCAACGCGAGCGCGCGTGGCCTCCTCAGACGCAATCGCCGGAACGCTGGGACGATCCTGTGGCGGCGGACCATTGTCATTATCATTATCACCATAAGATAAGGGCGTCGGTGGAGCTGGGTCTCGGGGAAGAGCTGCTGCTGTCAAATTCGAGGGGTGGTGGTGGTGTCGGTGGACAATGAACGGAATGATAACTCTATCCAAGACCTGGAACGCGCGCTCGATCTCGCCCGCTCGGACGAGGACGACGATCAGGTGGTTCCAGTTGTGCGAATCGAGCGCAAAGCCGTGCGCGCGGACGGCCTTCCACACCCCTGCCACCTCCGCGTGCTCCCCCGCTGCGGAGAGCGCGTCCATGTGGATCGAGAGGGGCACGCAGATGACGTTGGCCTTGCGGTGGAGATCCGGGCGGCGCCGTACGTCTGGATGATGATCTGCTGTCGAGGTCGAGCCACCACCGAGGAGTTCGCCCGTCCGGAGGAAGCGCAGCGCGATGGGGAGGATTTCGTCCCACACCCGTCGACACTCGTCCGCGTTACCCGCATTGCGGTAAGCGTTGAGTAGCAACGTCAGGGTCGACAACGTGCGCTCTCCCCCCGCCTTGACCATGTCGTCCATGAGCCCCTCGACTTGCTCCGGTCTTGCCTTGCGAGCGAACAAAGTCATCAAGGGGCTGTAGACATTCTCGAAGCCCGAAAACCTCCCGTAGGTCTTCGAGAGCCACTTTCGGGACTGGTCGGGAGAGTCCATGAGGGACTTCATGAAATCGCAAGCCAGTCGAATGCCCGCCTGACGACCCTGACGACCCTCCGAAACGTAGGCCTTGATGATCAAACCATACGTGACGGATGTAGGGTCGATGCCGCGAAATAGCATCTCATCGTAGATCTCCTTGGCTTTCAATCGATCTCCAATACGCAAGTATCCCCCCATGAGAATGGTGAGGGCATATACGTTCACCTGCATCCCGGACTCCCATGATTGTGCCAGGCCATCCAACTCCAAAAACACGCGCATTGCTACGTCCATCTGACCCGAGTCGCATGCAGACTTGATTAGAATCGAGAACGTGTGTGCGGTTGGCCGGACACCGGATTCTTCCATCTTCTGGAAGACGTCAGAGACAACTTCAAAGGGCGATCCAGCAAGTACGTATGCGTTGAGCAGAATGTTGTAAACGTCAATGCGGGGCCGCAGGTGACGGTCGACCGATGATGCCATGTAATCATAGGCCCTAATGACACCTTTCCAGGAGCCGACCTCTGCATGAGCCGTCATCAAGGACGCAACCATCTGTCTGTCAGGTTTGACGCCTTCTCTGAGTGCCCTTTTATAGAAGGACTCGGCCGTGGCTGGGTCTCCACGTTTTGCGAGGGCAGTGATGATTGTCGTATATGTCTCGGCAAGCGGGGGTTGTCGGCGAAGGCTCATTTCTTCGACGATGGACGCCACGTCTTCGAACTTTCCGCGTCTGATACAATCCCCCAACAATATGTTGTAGACATGTCGGTCAGGCATCACGCCATCCGCGATCATGTCCCCGAGCCACTTGTTCAGGCCAGCGCTGTCACATGCGTTGGCGTGTGCAATCAGCACGGCAGTATAGTGGAATATATCCGGTCCATCTCCAGCTTCGGCGTCCCGCGGAAAGTAATGATGAAAATATCGGACGACTGTTTCAACATCCCCACTGCGAGCATGCGCAAGAAGTCGCAGCCCAATGGCCCGGCCATCAGCCATACCGTTATCTTCCAAGTCCTTGAACGCAGCCTCGGAACGGGTGGTGTCGCCTTGACTGGAGAAAAGATGAAGGGCAGTTGCGAGAAAAAGTTCATTCTGGTGACCGAAAGGAACGGATGCCGATATCTCGGAAAAAAGTAGGTTGGCCTGCTCGATGGCATGTCCCTGAACAAGGGCTCGAACAAGCCATAGTTTTAATGAGGTTTTGATATCGACCGACTGTCGCCGCATCTCCCTGTAGACGGCCAGAGCATCCTCAGGAACACGGCGTCGGAGGAGGTACTTGATGAGCAGTAATCCGGTAAGGGTGATGTCCCTCTTCGGCTTGCCGTGCATGTTTGCGATTACAGCGACTGGGGAAGGGATATGGTCGAATATTCGGAATGCAATATCGCTAGGCCTACAAGGATGTTGTCGCGGCGATGGTGATGACGATGATGACAAGTTGACGAGCCGACCTAGCGTATGCCATTGAGAGACGATGAACTCGAGAACGGCGACAGGGCTGCGGTAGCGGGCAAGGGCTTGCAAGACGGTTTCTACCATCCTGAGTTCTTGATGACCAAGGTGGTACGCCTCTTCGTAGGTCCGACTATCCCATATGCGGGGAAGAAAGGAGACCACGTCGTCGAAGCGTCCAAGTAAGGCGTGTACGCGTGTCAAGAGACACAACGCATGAGCGGACTCGGCCGGAGGGAGATTTTCGATATCGCCGAGCTGCCTGAGGGCACGCCGTAAACGAACTAGCCACCGAACGAGCTCACGCATTTTGTTCCCGTGCGCGAGCGTCTCCTCGACGGTAGATAGAGCGCGATCGACAAAGTCGAGAACCACGGAAGGTTGGGGTGGACAAGACTGTTTACGGAGCTCTACAAATGCGGTCCAGGCGGATTTGAGATCGACGAGCTGAGAAGGGCTGGGTAAGGGCTCGCCATGGACGAAGCGATCGAGTAGGGAGGAAGGTGGAGCCTGCTGGGTCTGGCCAGTGTCGCTGTATCGTACTGCCTGTGCATGAAATGTATAATATCGCACATCTTTGCGCCTCCAGATACCGGCCGAACCGTGCCTTTCCGAAGGGGAGATAACGGCGTTGTTCAGCACAGTGGAACGGGTGCGGTGGTGCGATGACCAAGAGCCGGTAACGCGGGGAAATGGACGGTCTGATTTGATATTGTGAATGATAAATTTCGGGGCCAAATTGCCCGTATGTGAACTACGAGGACTTACGATGGGCGATATGCAACCAGTCTGAGTGTTCGAACAAGCCAGGGTCATCTCCGAGCACCGCCTTCCCTTTCCCCTTTGAATGCTGTACGCGTGACATGTCGGGCTGGGAAGAAGCAGGAGATAAAAGCAGCCGAGACATGAGAGTGTGGAGGGCGAGAAGAGAGCGGGATGAGGACGTCGACTGTGGGAGAAGGAAGTTGGCGAGGGCGAGGAAGTGTTCGACCATCAGCTGGCGTGGGAGGCGGGAACGCGTCTCTGGGCCAGAAACACGAAATCGGGGGTTGACCTAAGATGGGGAGGTTGATAAGTCTGTACATGAACGTATGAAAACAGTTGTGCGCGTACAGCTACTGGACCTGTCCACGTCGGTGATGAGGCTTCGCTGGAGGCGGCGTGGGTGAGTTTGTGAAAGCGGAAAGGGACGTGTCCGGCAAGCGCCGACTGTCCCCCGCCGGGTTTAGATGAACACTTCACCTTCAACACCACCCGAACATGAAATCGTTCACGTCCCCTCCGTGGGACAATCTGGCCGAGAGCAGCTCCGTCAGCAGTGCTACGACGTGCGTGCTGACGTCTTCCATCATGAACAGGGTTTTCCGCTTGACACCGAGATCGACGAGTATGTCCGCCATCGCCGTCGCCGTTCCCCTCCCCCGCTGCTGCGGTTAAGGGTTCTGAGCTTATTTCCGATGTCTTCGCAGACAAGACGAGACAGCTGAGCACTTGTTACTCCGCCTCTTGCCCTCTCTTCAACCGATTGGGACAGTTCGCACCTGGCGAGCTTCTTCTGGCGGCGTCCCTTTTTACAAGCTGAGCCGTCTTGCCGTTCTCAAGGATTACCGCAAACACCACTTTGGTCGTGAGCTGGTGGTCGCGCTCCACAAATGGGCAGCCACCGATTGTCAATCACGCGGCGAGCAATCGGTCAAAGTGGTCTGCCACTCACAACTCCCGGTCAAGACATTCTATGCCAAGTAAGCCGACGTTCCCTTTCACATTCTCCTTTCGTCTTCTGGTTCTTCTCACCGCCTCTTTTTTTTTTTTTTCTATTGTCCGCTAGATTTGGCTACGTCCCTGAGGTGAGCATCGGCGTACTCTCACCGACACCCCGAATCCGACCGCTTCTTCCATTCTAGGGAAACGAGTTTGATGAGGAGGGCGCTCCGCATCAGAAGATGGTCATTCATTTGCCCCTATCTCCCTAACTGTATTCCTTCTTTCTATCATAAAGGTCATGACGTAGTAAGTGGGGAGGCCTAACAATACAACGAAAGGTATACAGGTATATATCATCAATAAAGTCCGTAAGGATTCATCAACGGTCGTCGTCAAAGGGACGGTGATGAGCATGATGAGAGGCTTGCTGAGGACACAAAGTCACTCGTAAGCCATCTCAAAGAAAAAGTGAAGGGAAGGAAAAAAAAAAAACTAGGGAAATCAAGATATACAAGGGGTATCGTGTATCCCAAACGGATCGCCACCTGGCGAAAGGTAAACAGAAAATCACAAGTGGGAAAGTCCTCGAGAGGTACACGCGAGATGTCCTGGAATGGTTCAACTGTAGAAGCCGTCGCCTTCAACCCCCGAACCAACTGCAACGGTGTCCTTCTTGACTGGTCGAAGCGGCCGAATTGGGACTGCGGCTGTGGAGTGGAAAGGACTCTCTGGCAGAACACTGAAACTGATGCTAGTCCCGTAACCTGGGGTGCCTTCTTCATACAGCTTACGGGCAGACTCATACTCTAACTTCTCTTGCTCAGCCTGGGCAAGGAAGGGCTGGCAAAACTACATCAGCTAAGACGTCGCTAGTGTATTGAAGTCGTCGCGCACCTTGCGTTCCTCATCTGTCATCGAGCGCCACTTTTCCGCAGCTAGGACACTCTGCTTCGTCGTCTCCGTCTCATCGCCAAAGACGCCCCTCACAAGGACAGGATCCGATCTTATACGTTGCAGGAACATGAAGTATGCACTGAGAGGCTTCTTCGGTGCATTTGGGTCCTTGATGTTCCCTCTCCTAGATTTACCCGCCTTGCGCTGCGCGGCACGAAAGAGATTCTCCCGCTTGATCTCCTCTGGAGTCAATGAACTCATGTAGGTGTGGTGTTCGCGCTCTCTAATCTCCTTCATAGCAAGAGATCGTCGTCTATATGGCTAGTGGTGACAAGTCAGCTGAGTTGAGTTGTGGGTCTACAGAAAGCATACCTCTTTCTCTTCGGGGCTAAGCCTAGCATACTCTACTCCGGCCTCCTTGGCTGCCTGAGCGACATTAAGTTTGCGAGTGCTAGTTGCCTGATGTCGCTGGATCCAGTCCGTAAAGTAAAGCTGCCAGGCAGAGGGGGCC
>Ga0307512_10002045_pt1 | contig 26599 bp, 25 predicted proteins | sample 14_EM_MG_FD_200267 | JGI IMG/M metagenome (GOLD analysis project Ga0307512, IMG submission 200267) | Populus trichocarpa ectomycorrhiza microbial communities from riparian zone in the Pacific Northwest, United States - 14_EM | ecosystem: Host-associated > Plants > Roots > Unclassified | place... | reverse complement strand
GGGATGCGGCCGCTGATATGTGATTGATTGTGTAGTAGCTTCAAGAGTGAAATTGTTCACAGGGGATGGGCCAAACGTGCCTCGATATTCATTGTGAGAAAACATAACGGTGGCCTTCCTTCCACTGGCCTATTCAGACAGCGCACAACGAATAGCTGCGGCTGCCAGCACTAAAGTCTGAGGAGGAAGAGGTTGGAAATACTGGGATGTTGTTGGCTGGCGCCCCAAGCTGTTGGCTGTGAAGAAAAATTGGTGGTAAATGAGATCAAGCACTTGCTTTTGCGTGAACCATAACTTCTTATCATCGAGGACCTTGGAGAGGCTAGCATCGTCAAACAGGAGCTCCATAACCTTGATCTGAAGCTCATTCTCAGAGCCCACATCCAACTGGGATCTTCGGAAGACAGTTCGATGTGCCCCATCTGGCAACCATCCTCGAATGGTCCTAATCTTCAGTTTCAACTATGTATATTTTCAGGGGTACATCAGCAAAATGTAATTCGGTCCAGAAGCCTCACGCAATCCTCCCAGACACCTGGGGCGACCTCACCAGTGCTTCCAAGTACTTCCAGATTCTCCCAGACCCCCCTGGAGCTACGCAAAGTGCTCTGAGACTGTGCAAGAGCATTCTCAGGATGCTACGAGATTTGACTTGTAGAATAGTGAAATTTTGGAGCTCCTGAGACCTCTGCACAGATCTGCGGGAGACTTCAAGACAAGCCGAGACTGCTGCGCAGCTCTGCGGGAGATGTGTATTCTCACAGTAGTGGTTCTTACATAACCACATGGCATTTCATCTGATCATACTCGTCTTTCTTACAGTCACAACATTCACTGCATCATAATATGGCATGCATTATTTAAGTCTTTATATATAGACATGCGGTCAATCTAGCCGGAGATGGTAGTTAAGCATGATCGGAGGAGCACGTCAACACGCCCATTGAGAGAACTTCGAGAGATGCAACACTTCATCAGCAAAATGTAAAATGGTTTGGAATTCACAACTGAACAACTCAGCAACACTGAACAGCCAAACTGATCTTTCCGGATGCTCCCAGATGCTACCAGATAGGCTGAGTGCAAAGCGATGAGCTCTCAGGTGCTCCGAGACTACTGCACCGGTGCTCCTCAATGTTCTGGAAGTTGTCGAACAGAATACAAGAATATCCTGAAGAATGTATGGTTGTCTTTGAAATGCTACAAAATCGAACTATTAGAATGTGGAAATTTCGGAGCTATTGGGAGTATTGGCCGCGTCTCCAAGACTATTCCAGTGTATCTGGAACCTGGAGCCATCCTCTCCAGAAGTGATTATTATAATGTTTATATCAAATAGTACAATTCAATTAACTAACTATCTTCCTCCTGCACACCTTGATTCAGGCATTGTAACTTAATATACAGTCCAGTAGGTTTCTAAATCCACATGATTATTTACAAGCCATACACTATCTGTGGTATCTGATGCAGCGTTCTCTTGCACCAAATGTGCCGGTCCAACAATTGCTCCGACAGGTACACTATGCATCTTATCAGTCGGTTTGACAACCCGGATAAACCCGTCAATACAATCAGCCCAACCATGCAGATCTTTGTACTTTGATGGAATCACCACTGCATATTCTTGAACCTGAGGACGTAATATCCATTGTTGAGACTTCTTGCACCGTTTAGAAAAGGTCGATATGGTTTTTCCGGTGGGCAAGCCCTCCTGAAATTGGATGATCTGATTCGGCGGAGTCCAGCTAAAGTATAATACAGGAAAAGGAGGAACTCGGCCTTGGAAGGTGTTATCGAGGTCACTGTCCGTATATTGGACCCAGATGTTATGGGATTCAGGCGTGACCCCTTGGTTGGCATCGGTATATTCTACCTTGCAATCAAGTCCCAGAAGCTCAACAGATGTAGGGCAGTGAAATGGTTGATGGTAGTACGACAGTCCATTTTGAAGTTTAATAAATATACTGTCAAGGAGTACATTCTGATCATATCCAAGCACCAGTCCACTAACTTTGTGTTCCCAGTCCTCTTCAATTTGTGAACGGAATAGCTGTCCAAAGTTGGGAATTCCAAAATCTTCTGATGCATCTCTGAGTGAGGTGAATTTGGTACTTCAGCACACTCCGCGGACATGAGTTTCTCTCAAATGATGTACCTGTGGTGACACAGGGCAAAAAAAGGGCTTGGCTTGACAATGCTGGAGGCGTAAAAGATGGGCTCTGCGAGCATTTAGCCGTTTATCGGCAGCGGATAGTAGGTTGAAAACTTTTGCCAAGTCAATATCGTACCAGCCTTGCAGGGCAACATATGAGAGTGTCTCTTCCATATAGTGAAGAACGGTAGACCTGTCATTGTGCTTGAGCATCTGTCGAATGTAATTGCCTTTGTTGGTAGATCGATATGCCTCTTTCACATTGCCGATATGTAGCTGTTCAGAAATATCGGTGGTGAAATTTTCGCCCGAACCCCTTCGCCGAATTGACTCTGATATATGGCTCACAAGATGCATCTTTGGATATCTGAAATGGATTACATGCAGTTCGATGGTTTTCCGGAGCTCCTGAACGCCGATTGCCTGCCACCAAGCTTCAAACTCGATCAAGTGGATGGACAATCCCTGCTTGAACCGCCTCTGCTCATTCAATGTGATACCATACATTTCTCTCTCCAGCTGACTCACAATGTGGTCAATATCAGCGAGACTCCAGGTAGTGGCTTCAGTCTCAGCATCGGATAGACGGTCCTGAAATTTGACACGCTTGTTGGCGGTCATGTTCACCGCCCCGCAAACCTCTTCTTCGGCAGCAGTCTTGATTTGAGCAAGTTTTTTGGCAAATATGCTTCTGGGACCGGTTGCCTTAGTCCCGACTTCTTGTAATAGTTGTTGCTTGTGATGTTGGAATAATTTATCGAAAAGCTTGCGTTTGACAGGTGTCATTTGAAGGATTTCGCGCTCCAATCACTCAATTGCCCTCTGCCAATCAGCCTCTGCCCATTTAGTTGCCGCTTGTCAGGCTCTATTCAGTCGCACCTGAAATTGCCTTCATTTTGATGTTGTAACCTTTTCAGCCCCATACATCCGAACTTCCATTACAGCACGGATTGTAAGAATCTTGTGTTCTCGTAACTGATGGGATTCCGTTGCCAACTGTTCATCCACTTTGGTCTTTGCAGACTTCAAAATTTTCTGATCTCGAAAGGAACCCTTCTTCTTGTAAAATCGCTTCAGTGCATCGTCTAGTGCTGTGAGGGATAGGTCAGAGTGATTTTGTTGGCTGACAAGGAGAGAGAATTCACATAATGCCCGCTCTGCTCCCATTACCATTTCATCAGAGGCTGTTTCCACCGCAGTTTTCCCGTCATCCTTGGAGCAGTCAAGAATTGGAGCGCAATTCACCGACAGTGTTCTGATCATGCCCCAGATCTCTTTGCCCTGCCAGGAGCTGCTTTTTATCGAATCGAATGGTTCAGAGAAGCGCTGGAGGCCTGGATATCGTGATACTGATGTCAATCGATTGTCAAATTCATCCTTGACATTTCTAGCTTTCAGGTATTTGAGCAGCCAGTTCAATCAGTCTTCAACTAAACGCAGGAGCAGGTGATGCAATTCATCAGGCTGCCAAAGGCGATAGACATTGCAGAGAGGGAATTGCCAGAACTGATTGCGGATTGGATGAACATGAAGAGTGTGCAGAACATCAATATTAGTTTCATCTAGAGGCTGTGAGTAAACACGCTGATCTCTTGGGTTATCGAGTGCTCGACAAGTTGAATGCCCCATCGGTGCACCTTTAGGAATTCCACACATCGGGCATGAGCCATATGAGACTTGAGCAATCATGACTTGTTCTGGATAATCCCTGACCCAGGCCGCCAAAAGAGGATAACATCGTCCCTGGAATCAATCAGCACAATGCCATAACAAGCCGGGACCAGTTATGACAAGATTCCGGTGTGGGGTCAGCACTGTTCCAACCGCGGAATGCCATGCATCGTCCGTATATCTGGCACCTTTCGGTGGACATGGAATCAGCCCAACGAGAATACAGGCGCGCTTTTTTGGTGTAGGGCATATATCTTTTCGAATATTACCTATCATGAGATCCAGTGGCGAGGCCTGCTGATCGCCTGAAAAATTGGTCAAGTGAGTCTTGTCGGATGCACAAATGACTGGCACAATCCTCACTCCGGCAGGAAGCTGATCTGGCGTATCCCACCACCAGTCGCCGGTGTTCATCTCACTGTATATTTGGCGACTTTCCCAGTCAGCGAGGTGCACCGGTTCAAAATCCAGGTGCACCTGAAATGGGAGATTTGCCAAAAGGAACTGGATACATTTGAAAATATCCCTGTAGTATATTGTTCCGAAGATATGTGAATGATCTTCAATCCAACTATCATCGCCGAGCCCGAAATGGAGTTCTGAGAGGAGCTTTTGCAGAGCATCTGCAGATTGAAATGATTCGATTTTGAAGTTGTCCAGTCGACACATCAGATGCTGATCAATCCACGGTTTCCTTTGCTGGCTAAATGATTGCGCCTGTTGAAAGTCGTGTGCTGACTGAAATGGATGCCCTGCATTCTATTGTTCTGAGTACTTGCGATGCTTGTTGTACAATCCAGTTGCTTTGCCATATGCTTTCCCCCCCGCATTTTCCACTCCAACTACCTGCCTATGAGCCCTCATCTTTGTTGGATCAGGGGTACATGTCAGATCAGGCTTCTGGGGGTCTATTGTTTCTTCGTCGGGAGTATCTTCAGGTGATGGCGCACCAGGTACATTGTCTATGGGTACATCATTAGTTGACTAGCTCATCGATGGCCATTCAGGTGCACCGACTGAAGTCGAACCATGATGGCTCGGGTCGATCCCAGCCTGCAGGTGGTAAAATCCTGTCAGTTAATAGCCCTTCATTCATTAATATTGGGTGATATTGTTGATAGTGAGCCTCGAGTCGGTTCTCATGGAATAATTTCTTTTTGCAGATACAGCATTTAACATATTTCCGGCGTGTGTTGAACATACTCGAGAAATGGTCAGTGAACACGTATTCGGATGCATCTCGACGATGCTTCTTCAGGGGGTAATTTAGAGCCTCAGGGATATTGGGTCAGCGTATGACATTCACAGCCGCATCGCACCCTGCCAAATGCGGGGGAAGGGTACAATATAATCACCCTACAATCAGTTTTCTTCATAAACCAGGATATATATATCATATCCCACACAATAATGGTGCACATCGTCTGCTGAACATCGTTAGAAATGAAGAGAAGGTTTCTTTTGACATCACTGCATTCACCACCATGGGCCTTATACTACGTCATTGCGGCATTGTGAGTTATACCTGCGCTCAAGCCTCCCAGCAGCTGATAATCAAGGTAGATTGTCTTAATACAATGAATTGGTGAGTATCCTAGCTAGCTGTATGCCCGCGCAATGATCATCAAGAACTGATAGGCTGGTAGGATGGTTGCTTCAGTAACAATCCTTGACCGGAGTGTGGATCCTGAGGAGAACAACATGTTTAGACAAGGAGCTCAATAGGAAGCATTTCCGTTGCTGCTCAACTCAAAGGCCTCCGATTGAATGAGGTTGCAAGGTCATACAAGCACAACTTATGTGTAATATCCCTAGTCGTGCTAACCTTCATACTGGATATAGTTCTTGTTGGGTTCTGGAGATATCATATCATATCCCTGCTACAACCATTAAAGTCATGGGAGCACATGAAGGTGAGCATCCATCCAATATCCTAGTATATGCATTCGAGCATATATATAACAAAGAAAGGCGGGATGTGTGTGATTAAGGTTTCTATTTCTCAAGGCCCGGGTTGGTTTCATGGATCAAAGGTGTAGTGAAACACCACAGTTTGTGACAACAGAATGGGATATAAGAAGCCCATCATTCCGCCGAAGGTCACTGCTACCTGGAATGTACTAAACCATACTCCGATTTATTCTACATCACATCGTACATCTATAGTAGTTTACCATCATCTTTGTTCACAGAACATGTCGACGAAGGGATCTCCACCGAAGACAGCGAATATGGCTCCACTGGGTTGCCTATTTGGCTTGCAACAGCACTGTGACGAAAATTCAGTATCCTCGGATGATGGTTCAAAAACTACCACTGGCAAAGACAGTCGATCTAGGAAACACGCCACTCAATATCAACCGCGGCATGGGTATGGTTACCCTCCTTCACAGCAGCCATTTCCAGGCGCAACGCAGTTTTATCACCATTCTCCATTCAACATGACACACAGTTCCCAACCAACCACCAGCATAAGCCAACGATATCCAAGTTATGGGCCACCGTGGCAAGGATATGACCTCCACCAAGGCTGTTGTGGCGAGTCTCAAATGGTTCCCCAGCAGCAGTTCCCAGGGCAAGGCCCGTCATCTCCAGGTGCACCGAGAGTGCCTTCAGGACAGCCGGGAACAATCCAGTCAATCGGCCAACATCTTCCAGCTCTACTCCTCCACCTGGACCTCCTTCCGGTGCACCTGAGAGACCTCCCATTCGCCTCCCAACGAAATGATTCCTGCCGCCTGCGGAGCCACGGAAAACAGATGACCCAAGGATTCCGGACTTGCCACCAGTGCCAGAGATTTCCTACGACGAATATGATGCAGATGATGAGCGCGACGATTCGTCGAACTTGGGCGGTGCAGAGGGTAAACCCCCAGTCAGCCTGAAGCAAACCGAATTCTCCTTGAAGCAATTTGCCAAAAGGATAGGGCAGGCCAACTATAGTGCGTTCAACAAGAGGAAGAAAGTATGGGTGGCTGGGTTCCTTGAGAAAAAGCATCAGTCCATTGTCCGGGGGCAGAACCGATTGAAAAAGCTAAGAGATGGACCCCTGCACTGGGAGACGGCGGTTGCAGATTATTTGGAGACATTTGAGTGCTGGCTGCCATTGGATAATTTCGATAATGCCGAATGGATTCGTCGGCAATGGGTGGAGATGTTTTTAAACAAATGTGCAAGCAAAATTCGGGAGGCAAGGAAAAAGTAAAGGCGAGGCAACAAGTGACCGGCGACGGATTTGGGAGATCCCGCGAGCAAAAAGGCGCGAAGAAACCTCCCACAGTTGCCAAATACAACATTCATGGTTGTGATTTGCCGCGTGTCGAATGGCAATGATATGGTTCTATCCCCAAATCAACTGCAAGCCGCGTATACCGATGTGAGGCGCTGGGACAAGCTGATTGATTTCATCAACAGAAACGGACGCCCGACAGAGCCATACATTCTAACATCGAAGTTGAAGCGCACGTTGGAGCAGGCCGAATTGGACGAAGAGTATATGGGAATGTATACAATTCAGGAAATGATAACGGACCCCATATATGGCCAGATTTCGTACAACTGTTGCCTTTCAAAGGCGTTCAAGTTGAAACTTGGACACAATCCGAAAATATTTTTGGTCGAAATGAAGCGAGCTACAGCGAAGGAGATTGCCGAGCAGATTATTAGACCAGCGAAGGTAATCCCTTCTAGCCGTGTTAAGGCTAGACGTGCGCAACTGCTAATCATTATACATAGACATTGGAAGGTTCTGAAGAGGTTGGAAGAGAGGAGGGAGAGGAGGATGGTGGGCATGAGAATGATACTTGTATTAATGTAAGTTCTGATTGAAAGAATAGATTTGATCTTATTGCATCCAGATATATTCGGTCCAATGGTTGCTTGTCTGTGAAATACCTAACATCGCGATGAGTTCCAGGAGTGCCGGAAAATGAGCCTATCTGCCCAGCTTACATCCGAGCAACTGAAACAGATCATTGAGGACGAAAAAAACACTGACAAAGGTGCAAGGGAGGTTCAAGAGCAAGTGGAGGATGGTGAGGAGGTCCTCGATCCAGCAAATACGAGCTCGGTGTTGAATACGGTTCTCAGTACAATCAACAACGAATTTGAACACGAGTGTCTCGGTGAGGCAGTCAGTCTGCTGAATGCTCATCCTATTCGTCAATCAACAGATGACCGGGTACCAGGCCACAAGTATTCAATTCCAGGCCTGCCCGGAACAAAGTCTCTGGCTCACCAGGTTTCGGTCATCTGGTTCATCGTGAGGAGGTGGGTTTGGGATACTGATATGCCAGGAGCACTGGTGGCGGATGAAATGGGACTTGGAAAGACTTTCACCTCGGTTGCAGCAGCAATGCTTTGCAAATTGGTCACTGAGAAAGTTGTAATGGGGTTGCCACTGTCCATTGTATGGGCGGATACCCTTGAAGAGTGGGTGATTTTGGCGGTCAACGACTTTCCCGGCATTGTCAGTGAAGAACGAGAGTGGTATCGGCTCCAGAGATCGAATTCTGTGCCTTGCCAGCTGTTGCAGATCCAGACATCACCACCTCACGGGCATCCAGCACTTGTATCAGCCCTTGAACCAATCGTGTTAGTTACCATGCCCGGAGTGGCAGAGACCTTTAAGACCGTTGTGGTGGGAAAATCCGTTTCTCACCACCACCGCCACTCAGCTTGACAGAGGACTGAGCCACGGCGGGTGTACGGAGATACAGGGATGATGGAGACGGACTGGGCAACGGGGGCGTCCGGGGATCAGGGGTGGCGGAGATGACCAGAGTGACGGGGGGTATATATTCGGGAGAACACGGGGTAGATAGCTTGCATTGCATCTTGTATCTCGTCTCGTATCATCTCATCTCATACCATCCTATCATACAACGATTGACACACTCCATCTTGCGCATCATTTGATCTCACTCGCTCTTTCCGAGACTTCGTGTGGATCCGCGCAATTGCGTCGATCCTCGCAGCCGGGTAGTATCATACCTTCTCGCCCTCTTCCTACGCTCCTCGAGCCAGAACCGCTCTTTCTCACGAAGTCCTTTTTGGATGCCGCGAGAGGTGCGGCGGAGTGTCGACGATGGGCTCTCTGTCCTCTAGCTTCGCCATTTCACCAAAGATGGAGCCCAAATGCGGATCTCTGGTTCGGAAAGCTGAGTACGGAATGGTGGGAAAGACCCCTTCTAGCTCATACAGGCAAATCTAGAGAGAAGCAACTAGTGGACGATACTAACAATGTCGGATTGGAACGCCGGATGCGGTAAGCTGGGTACATCGACGTCGCTAACTAGAAGGGCACCAACCTTATACTGGGACGAACACTAAGGAAATGGCGCCGAACTAACACCGGACAAAAGGCACCGACCTCATACCGGGACGAAAGACACCGACCTCGCAGTCGGGACCAAAGGCACCGACCTAACACCGGGACGAAAGGCACCAACCTCATACCGGGACGACAGGCACCGACCTCGCAGACGGGGCGAAAGGCACCGACCTAACACCGGGACGAAAGGCACCGACCTCATACCGGGGCAACAGGCACCGACCTCATACCGGGACGAACACCGAGAGAAAGGCACCGACCTAATACCGGGACGAACACCGACGAAGTGGCGCCGAACTAACACCGGACGAAAGGCACCGACCTAATGAACGGACGAACACTAAGGAAATGGCGCCGAACTAACCCCGGACGAATGCCACCGACCTAATACCGGGACGAGAAAACACAAGCGAAAGAAGGACGCCAACCGCTGTACTAAGGAAGACACTGATCCGAAGGAATACTAAGAAAAGGAATCAACGATGCCGGTAAGATTGTGAGAAGTGCTAATGAGGATACAACTAGTCGTAGGGGGGAAGTCGCCGGGAATAGAACACGATAGATGACTTGGCAGGAAACTAAGGGAGATGACCGTGAGAGGTGGTGAAGCCGGACTAAGAAAGGAATGAAACAAAGAGCTCACCTCAAAAAGAGCGTCAATTGACCTAACCCCCCTTCCAAAACTCACAAACTAGCAATTGACCTTAGATCACCAATTACTGCCAATTCACCACCTAATCCACCATCCCACCTCCAAACCACTACACACAAGATGTCAACTGAACACTCCCGATCCACTTCTGCCACCAGTCCCAGTGGCCGTACCACTTTCTCCAGTGCTGGACCCTCAAGTCAGGCCAGATCCTCCACCAGCTCTGGACCTTCTGCCAACGCCTCGCCCAATCATGCATACGATCAAAGGCAATTCATCGAGTCCTTGGCCCTTGCCATCGCGAAGGAGAAGAAGCAGATGCCACTCCCGGGCACCATGTGCGCCCCAGTCTTCGGAGGAGCTGACGTCACAAAATTCATCGAGGAGTACGAGAGCCTCTCCTCTCGCACCGGGACCAACCCGGCGGCCGAAGATGTTATCGCAACGTTCCCGTACTACTGCTCAGAGACGATCCAGGAAACTATCAAGATGATGAACGGATATCTGACGAAGGACTGGGTGCTATTGAAAGAGGAGCTCAAGGACGCCTTCTGGCACGCCGACAGCCGAGTCTACATGTACACGAGGTCGTTCTTAGAGCAACTATGCCGGGACCAGCTCGAACGTGGGAAAGTCGGCCTGAAAGCCTTTATCCTCGCCTACGACAACATCAGCCGCAATAAGATCGGCAAGGGAGCCCAGGCCGAGTACTCACAAGTGGAAATGTTGCTCGGAGCCCTCCCAAGAGATTTGAGAGCAAAAGCGGTAAAGAAACTCGAACTGGATCCCAGAGACCCCTCGACGTTCAAGTACGACAAACTCCGAAAGCATGTCCTCGACAAATGTTCGACCGCCGATGCCCTCGCCGTCCTGGATTCGGAAGGAGCATGTACGGCGCCTGGAGTCTCTCCTTACTCAATCCCAGCTGGAGTTCCGCTCCCGCAGATGCCAGTAGTGGTGAACCTTCCAGCAATCCCTAACGAAGAGACCACGGCACCAGCGCAAGCCACGGAGGTAATTCCCATCGCTAAGGCCGAAAATACGAGCGACACGAAGATGGACAATATGATGAAGGCTTGCGAGGCTTGGACCATCCAGCTGAGCAAAGCGAATGAGCCCAGTGTTAGGGGTAATCCTTAGCAGCAATAATGATACTTGATCTATGATACAAGATGCATTCATATTAGAGATATGCAATACACCATGCATGTGAACGATCAAGTGGTCAGCAACATGCTCTGAGGGGAGAGTAAAGGTTGGTCGTGCAAAGTGAGGGTACTTTGTTCATGCCTGGATACTATGCGTGGCGTGTGTGGTAATCACACACGGCAGTTAATAGTCATTGCGATTAAGTGAGCTCTTCTCCCCACCCGATAAGCGGAGTGGGTTCAGAGAGGCACGTTCCGGTCTGGAGATAAGTCTCGACCTTAGCATGACGTAACTGAGGGATTAATGACGTAGGTATAGTGCCTAGAGCAAGCACTACTAAGTTGACTCTGGTAATCTGGATCGCAATGTGACCTCGTATCAGTTACGAGCTTACGCGTCTTTAATCTACGTTGGCATAGCATCGGTTGGTCGCCGACTGAGTCTATGACGCAATTAAATAACTCATGTGCATGAGGGATTTAAGAGGCGCAAGCCTCATCGATAGGGCGATAGACGTTCCAACTACCGACCCACACGTTTCATGGATGTCTGAGATAAGAATGATAAGTGGGCTGATATTGCGCAATGGATGGCCTGATTGTTATCAGGAGCGTAACGCTTTCATACCACATTGCATGAGCACAATTACTGAGGGGTGTTGTGGCAAGTTATTGCCAGGCGCCGAGGAGACGTGGCCGAGATAACGCTATCAGAGCCGTGAGGAAGAACAGGCTATAAAGAGACAGTCATGGTCGAAGGAATTGGGGATCATCAGCGAGCAAGTTAGCTTTCAGAACACCGAAGACGATCATAAAATATTATTAAGAATTCTATCTATTTATCTACAATGAAACACTCGACACTATATCTTCCTTAATCAACCTACGCGATTATCCTTTGTATGCCTGGACACAGGTACACACCAGCCGAATACGCACTGCAACAAGTTGTTGAGACCTTCGGCAATCTTCTGTTCACTTTACACGAACACAATTTGATCCACACCCACCGAGTGGTTTTTTGTTTCGCGGAACTCGAGAATATCGATTACCTGGTGTTACGATATCTGATCACCGGATTGTTACCATTCAAGGAGTTTTCCGAGGACGGATTGTATGACGAGGAGACGTGATTTTTATCTACAGAGGAGAGGGTCTGTGGTACAGGTTTAGAACGGGAGTTCTTGTTGTTCAGGAACGAGAAGTTGAGTCTTAGGATAAGACGAGGAGAGAAAGAGATATTTAGATAGGCGGCCGTACTTAGTTCAATAATGTGTTGTATTGATCATTGGGACTAAGAACCCCCGTAACACCCAGATACGGAGGCTACCAGACTGCCAGGGCGTACTCCATCCAAGCCGACCATCCACCTCCCCACACACCAATGAACTTCCCACCTCCTACTGCACCCACGGGACCCGCTTACTACCGACCGGGACCCAATTACCAGCAATATCCATGGCAAGGATTAGAACCCTGTATCTATTGCCATGAGCTAGGACACATCCGCACGTTCTGTCCCGATGTGCACACCGATCAGGAACAATGGATAGTCCACCTTAATGATCGTGGAAGACTAACCTTAGGACCAAGAGGAGGAAATGGAGGTGAGATATCCGGATATCGACCGGAGAGAAGGTTTTTGTCAATGCAGGAGTACGCCCAGGAGGTAGCTCGGCAAGGGCAGCAGGGAGGAGGCGTAGCCACTACGGCTGCACCACAGCCGCCTCAGCCGCAGCATGTTGTAAGATCTCAGCTGTTTCAGAGGGCCAGCGCTCAGGTGACTGCGTTTCGCTCAGGGATTGCCCGACGGCTGTCGGAAATCGACGGGTACTACTCTGGTCGGTCTACAGGTAAGGAATGTAAGGAAGAAGGTAACGAAGACCGTATCAATGAGTTGAGCGACGAGGATGAAGAGCAACAAGAGGGGCAAGGTGACAGCAGTGCGGAGGAAGAGGAGGAGAACGAGACGGAGGAGGAGAGAGACGCGCGTTTAGACGAGGAAGGGAGTGAAAAAAGGTCAGCAGTCGTGCGCACGCAGGGAGGATATGCCTTCGTGGATGAGAGATGGAAGAGGATGGACGAGGTGACCAGGGGTGATGACAAGCGGGCACATATCGAGGAAGAGGTCCCGGAGGTCTCGACGAGTGCTAGTTACCAGAAAAAGCGAACTATCAGGAAAGCGGTAGCATTCCGCAAGCAACCGGCCAAGGCGGACCCCATCGAAAACACGACTCCAAAGACCGCAAAGGCTCCGAAAGTGCTGTGAAAGGAAGCACCGGCCTTGGATACTGGAAACTACGAAGTTCTCGGAAGCAGCCAACTCGATTACACTATCCTAGCTCGTCAGGAGAGAGAGACCAGCGAATTGACCTTCCGACTCCTACCAAAGGCTAAAACGGTATCAGTTCCCAAGGACAAACGAGTTATTGCCAGGACCCCGGCTGCACCAAAGAAAATCGGAATCGCTCACGTTTCTGCCTTCTCCGGCCTAAAAGATCTCGCAGGATACACCGAATTCTGCTACGCCAGGGCCTCTCCGACCGTCCTCGGAAAGATACACGGACACGAACTTCCCATGCTCATAGATGGCGGATCTGTGATCCGCGTGAAGAGTGAAGAAGTCGCCGGGGAGTTGAACATCGGGTGGAAAAGTGCCGACTGGAAGATGATCACTGCCGATTGCAATCGATCTGATTTGTCGAAGGTGGCAGAGTTCGTGCCCATCAATGTCCATGGTGTCGTCATTCCCGTGCCTATCTTTTTAGCAAGATCCGGATCCGAGCAGGTTATCTTGGGTCGCCCCTGGGAAACATACGCTCGGAAGTGTGAGAGGAACCTGGACGATGGCAGTTGCGAGATCACCATCTCAGCCGTCGATGGGTCAGAGCAGGTGACGTTTGTCGCTACCTTTCCGGGAGACAAGAGGGACAGATTCGCCAGCAGCTCCGGAAACTTATACGCCTAGTTAAAGGAAGGGCAACTAGGAAGAATAGGGCTTGGCACTACGAAGGAAAGAGGTTGGAGAGTTGTGGGAGGAAAGATGGGAATGAGAAGGTCTCGAAGGGTAGAAAAATAAAGGAAAGGAGTTGGTTGATAGGAAGAGGGCGCTTGCAGGGAAAGTAGAAGGATTATACGGCGGGAAAGAGCAGGAAACGTTCAAAAAGGAAGGAAAACAGTCAGTCAAAAAAAGGGGGCTATCGAGGAAGGTAAGGAAGGTAATGGGAAGAAGCGTGAATCGGGAGGATGAGTGGGAAGAGGAGGAAGGACTGGTAGTCGGAGAGTTGGGTAGGAGGATGGTAGCAGAAGGGTGGTCGACGGGAGAAGAGGCTCTGGTGAAGGAAAGGAGGGTAACCGGGAGAGAATCCACGGCTTTGGCGTGGGTATCTAAACATAACATTGCTCCGGAACTTTGTCAAATACAACCCTTTTCCTCGTACCTTGATTCGGCAAAGTGCAACCTAGACTAAAACACCAAAGCAGCCTGGGTGCGCGCCCGCTACAAATGAGTTGCCCAGAAAGTGACGCCTGTTCCCTTGTCGGATGGAAGTATACCAGATGCCGGACTCGACGGGAGAGGAAGAGCTATCGCTCGGGCCGTACCACTACCAGGCCCCTGGGATGAGTGGTTTATTCCCAAATTCTCCCACAGAGCAAGAGGCGGAAGGTTGACACCTGAGGGATTACGATAGCTACGGATAGGGAGCATATTATTGCCGAAGGAACAGGAAGCCCTCCTGGGTATGCTATCGAATAGAGAATACGCTCTCTCATCGACACGGGAGGAACTGGGAACGATCAGCGACGAGGTCGAACCACCCCATCGTATCCGATTGGAGTCTGGTCATAACGTCTGGAAGGATCGTGTATTCCGCATACCGAAGAAAGTCATTCCCGTGGAAAAAGAGATGATAGAAGAGAGAGTCCGGCAGGGCCTATTCGAGCCCGCTTGGGGCCCCTACAGGAATGCTCACTTCTTAGTTCCAAAGAAGAATGGGAAGTACCGCTTCATCATCTCTGCCGTGAGCGCGAATTGGCATACACTCGAAGGCGCCAGGATACCGCCTAACGTTAAAGAGTTTTCTGAAGCCTTCGCCGGACTGCCCATTTCTTCACTGATTGATTTTCACTCTGGGTACGACCAAAAAAGGTTGCACCAAGATAGCCGGGACTATATGGCCTTGCAGACTACGCATGGCTTGTATCGGCCGACCAGACTAGTACAAGGAGCTACCAATTCGGTATCAGCATTTGTCAGAGTATCTCGGAAAATACTAAACACTCACCTGGGATCAATCGCGGATATATTGGTCGACGATGTCGGAGTGAAAGGCCCAAAGAGTCGGTACCGAGAAGAGGAGGTGAAAGGGTTGCCTGGAGTTCGAAGGTTTGTTACGGAACACCTCCAGAACCTCGATAATGTACTTGCCGATATGGAGAGAGCTGGAGCCACAATTTCCGGAGAGAAGTCCGACTGGTGCTGGAACGGGGTAAAAATAGTCGGGTTTGTCTGTGGGGAAGCCGGAAGGTGGCCACAAGCATCCAAGGTCGACAAGGTGTGGAATTGGCCCCGGTGCGAGAACCGTACCGAGTGCAGGGCATTTTTAGGACTTTGCACATACTATCGAATATGGATCCCCGAATATGCAATAGTTGCAGGCCCCCTGTTCCGAATCTTGCGGAAGGACGTCGAGTTTCAATGGGAGACTGAGGAAAAGAAAGCTATGGCAATCTTGAAAGAGGCTCTCTGCAATGCTCCTGCGTTGAAGACGTTAGACGTTAGCGATGGCGCCGGGCAAATAGTCGTTGGAGTTGACGCCAGTTTAGAGGGGTGGGGGGCGATCTTGCAGCAGGAAGACGACAATAAGGACCGGCACCCGTGTCGGTATGAAAGCGGGCTCTGGAACAACGCCGAAAAGAGATATGACGCGGGGAAACGTGAGTGCCGTGGGCTGATGAAGGTGCTGAAGAAGTTCCGCAACTACCTATATGGGGTCAGATTCCTCATGGAGACAGACGCTAACACATTAGTGTATCAACTAAACTTGCCCGCCAACGACCTGCCAGGAGCACTAGTCACCCGCTGGATCGCGTGGATACGACTGTTCGATTTTGACATGAAACACGTTCCAGGGAGACTGAATGGAGGACCTGATGGCCTCTCACGGCAGCCGCAAGGGGAAGGGGAGCCTGAGCCAGAAGAGGAGGATGATCTAGAGGAAACAATTGAAGCAAGCTTACGAGGAATACGGGTGGAACAAGGGTCGGACAGAAAGAGGAGGGAGAGACCATACGAACCATTTGTTGGTTTAAGACTGGCGGAGGAATACAAAGGGAGATGGAAGGAGATTGGTGAGTTTCTGGGGAACCTGAAGCGACAGGAAGGAAAGACTACGGAGGAAATGCAGCAGTTGCGACGGGAAGCCACGAAATACCTTGTTTCAGATGGAATACTCTACTGGAGGCGAAAACCCAATGAACCGCCAGCAAAGGTGTTAGTGAGCACGGAACAGAAAAGAAAAGGAATGGAAGCTGCACACGAACTGAGCGGGCACCGTGGAAGAGAAGGAACGTTACAAAAGGTAGTGGAGCGGTACTGGTGGCCGAAAATCTATGTCAACGTCAAAGACTGGGTGAAAAAGTGTGAGCAGTGCGAGAAGAGAGCGCCTCTACGGTATAATGAACCCCTGAAAAGCCTAACCGTCAGTCACCTATGGCAACGAGTAGGGATGGATATTTCGTTCATGCCCAAAACGGAGGACGGATATCACCTACTAGTAGTAGCCAGGGAATACCTCAGCGGGTGGGCAGAGCCACGACCACTAAAAAAGGGTACATCGGAGAACGTAGCAGACTTCTTTTACAAAGAGGTAATTTGTTGGTTCAGAACCCCGGAAAGTGTAGTAGTGGACGGAGAAGCAGAGAACAAGAAATGGACCGACCTCCTCCTCAAACGTTACAATATCCGGAAGATCACCATAACCCCGTACCATGCCGCCGCTAATGGAGTAATCGAACGAGGACACAGACCAATCGCGGATGCACTATCCAAACACACGGCCTGCTCGGACGAACCGAAAGAGATGAGGATCGACCACCTACTGGCAGTGCTTTGGGCCGACAGAATCACCGTCAGGCGTACGACCGGATATTTGCCATTCCGCCTTATGTTCGGCCAAGATGCAGTACTCCCGATAGAGCTGGAGAACTTAACATGGAATACCGCCAACTGGATCCAAGGAATCGACGGTACGGCATCGCTGATAGCGGCTAGAGCAAGACAGCTGGAATGACGACGAGAGGATATTGATGTTGCCATACAAAACCTAAAGGAGTCGAGAGATGCCAACAAACGTTACTTCGACCAAGCAGCCAACCTCTGAGCTGATGATCTCCCAATTGGCGACCTGGCCCTCGTGCACGAAACCAAGATAGAACAGTCCCACTGCGCCAAACGGGATGCTAGGTGGCGAGGACCCTACCGAGTCACAGAAATCGCCCAGAGCTTGGGGACTTATCGACTGGCAGAACTAGATGCAGCAGAGCTCGAGGGCTGGATAGATAGTAGTCGACTCAAGAAGTTCTTCACTCGCAACGAAGGCGTACACGGTACTCGGGAAATCAGTACGCCTAGCACCACACAATGGGAGGAATCGGAGCAATTCGAGGAATTCGAGGTGGAGGCAGTAGCAGGCCGGAAATATATTGAAGGAAGATGGATGTATTTAATAAAGTGGAAAGACAGGGAGAAACGATCGTGGGTACGGGCGGAGGATATGGCGGGGAGTAAGGAACTAATGGCTAAGTGGAACGCCACACATCCGGTGCCGGCAGACCACCCATCCAAACAATGATGGGAAAGACGGATGGAGGGGGAAGGATGGGGGAAGGGAGGAGATCCATTGCATGGACCATGACGAAAAGAGTTGAAGATACCGAAGCCACACAATTGAAGTGGAGTTGCGAGATAGAGGGAGAATATCGAATCCACACAATTGCCTGGAATTGCGAGATGGAGGGGGAAGAAATATTCCTATTGGCTGAGTTGCACCCATGTTACACCAAAAATTCCTACCATTCTCCCCTAACCCTCTAGTAACCTCGAGACAAGAGAGACGACAACTATTGCAGGAGTGGGCAGAAAATTCACCACCGACAACAGAAACGACGAGCAAGATATGCCAAACCACCAAGTACAAGCGGAGAAAGAGGAGGGGAAGAAGCAAAGAAGTTGTGGAGAGATACGAGAAGAGCATACTAGGGAAACCGGGAACCTTATAGAGACTAGACAAAGAAGGATCTAGCACTAAGTACCCCTCCAGGGATATAAAGAGCTCCCCCCCCCACTACGTTCCTAAGGAAAGACAACCACCTTCTGTACCATTCATCTCCCTCTGCACACTGACGACTGCGCCCAATATCGCCATTCCAACCATAACCGACGACCGACATGCCGTTTACATCAATCAACGACATTGCAGCAGTACTCGACGATGCCATGGATTTCAAAGCCTCCTTGACCAATACCACCGCCGCTACGAGCCTCGACTGCACCCCCGCGGCAGCCACCACCACCGCAACCACCACCACCGCAGCCACCACCGCCGCAGCCACCACCACCACCATTCCTACGTATACCCCCTCCTCGGATATCTCTACTATCGCTAGCGACCCTTCTCCTGTAACCCTATCGTCGGAAACACTATCACACCTCAGCAGGGAATTCTTCGCCAATAGACCTGTCAGATCGCTACAAGAAGCCGTAGAGATTGCCGCCTGGGAACTCACCCCCCAAAGCCAAGCGAATTTCATGCTCGAAATCTATGATCTCTTCGGTGACATTACGGATGCCGCCAACGCCCAGGTAGCTTGGCTGTCGAACTTCGCGGAGAGGAACCTTGACTGGAAGAAGTTGAAGTACAAGCGATACAATGACATCCTTAAGGCTCTCGACAGCTCCGGCAGGGTTAGGGAAATGATAAAGCAACATCACACTGCGCAGCAAAGGAAGACACGGGCAACGAAGAAGCTGGGAAACCTCTGGCAACACTATTCCGAACTCCAGGAAATCCTAAGCGACTCCAGCGGAAGTGAGAAGTGGATGCGATTAACCGCGATCGCCAACCAAACATCCAGAGATCGCGGGTTAGCGAACAGATGCCTCAATCTTGCATACGTCAACCGTCTCACCAAGCTAAACCGCAAGTCGAAAGCGAACAAGTGGTATACTTCCGGCGACTTCCAAGAAGCTAAAAAGTTCTTAGATAATGGCTGCCCTCAGCTGGAAGAAGGAATCAACTACGAAGCTATGGGTCTGAAATGGTACCGAGGGTTAGTAATGCCACTCAGTTACTACATGGGCATGGATGACCGCAATAACGCCAACCGGCTTCGTACCATCCCACCATCAGTACCGCCTGCCGACCATGGGATACCGCCTGCCGACCATGGGATACCCGTGCCACCTCCATCTCCCGATAAGAGCAAGATGCTCCCACCGCCAACACCATCAATCAAGGGAAAAGAAAAGGAAAAGGCTGAGAGCAACGTTGGAGGGCTTTTGATGGACCTGGCCGAGGGTGTATCTGAGGATGGAACCAGCACTCCCACCGAGAAAGACGCCAGTACGGTCCCGCCAGCACCCACCGAGAAAGACGCCGGTACAACCCCGCCAGCTCCAACCGGGAACGAGGCCGGTACAACCCCGCCAGCTCCAACAGGGAAAGACGCCGGTACGACCCCAGACAAGCCTACCGATCCTAAGCAGAATGGCAACCCACAACCTGACCGGCCCGCCACTCCAAGCAGCGAAAGTAGCAGTTCCAACGACGACGACACCGAAGATGAAGAATACGTGAGCTGCTTCCTGGAATGGCTCGGCCTTGACCCGGACTGCAAGAGAATGATGGACGACGAGACGAAGATGTTGGCACACCACGAGAGAAAAATGGGGAACAAAGCCGTACCTATCTTCCAGCAAGCGGTAAACGAAGATCCCGAGTTGTTCACAGAGGCCCGGTCACAAATCACAGCAGCCGTGTACGCGATGTGTGAGGCGATAGTTCGATTCGATACTCGGCTTGGCAACATCTCGTACTTCGCAAGTGGTCAAGGAAAGAGGAAGGCAGATACAGACGGTGGCAAGAGAAAGCGGGTGCGCAAGGAGTGAGAGTTTTATGGTTTTCCTTTTGGTTTATAGCTTTCCTTTGGGTTCAGGGTTTTTCCTTTGGGTCTACATGTATGTTTTTTTTTTCTTTAAGTCTATGTTTGTGTTTTTCCTTCAAAGTCTGCGTCTATGTCTTCCCTTTGGGTTTATGGTATTCTTATGTTCGTTCGGGTTTGCGTATACGGTTATACGGAAGAGGAGAGGTTTGCTTCGCACTAAGGGCCAGGGAGGAGTTGTGGCGGGAAAATCCATTTCTCACCACCACCACCACTCAGCTTGACAGAGGACTGAGCTACGGCGGGTGTACGGAGATACAGGGATGATGGAGATGGACTGGGCAACAGCGGCGTACGGGGATCAGGGGTGGCGGAGATGGACGGAGTGACGGGGGGTATATATTCGGGAGACCCCGGGGTAGATAGCTTGCATCACATCTTGAATGTCGTCTCGTATCATCTCATCTCATACCATCTTATCATACAACGATTGACACACTCCATCTTTCGCATCTTTTGATCTCACTCGCACTTTCCAAGACTTTGTGTGGATCCGTGCAATAGCGTGGATCCTCGCAGCCGGGTAGAATCATACTTTCTCACCCTCTTCCTACGCTCCTCGAGCCAGAACCGCAGTTTCTCACGAATTCCTTTTTGGATGCCGCGAAAGGTGCGGCGGAGTGTCGACGATGGGCTCTCTGTCCTCTAGCTTCGCCGTTTCACCACACCGTCATCGACGAGATGACACATGGAACCAAATTCAAAGTGGTCAACTTGTTGCACGCCAAAAATGGGAATCTGACTCACGAGGATCTGGACACCAGTATTGACGAGCCGAAAAACCGATGGCATATCCACCTTGTGTCGTATGATACCTTACCATCCAGAGCGAAACCATCAAGTAACGGCCAACTCTCCTACTGTGCATGGAGTTTTGGGATTTTTGATGACTTCCATCGGTACAAGACGAAAAACAGTGTGGGCTGGCACATTGCAATGAATGCCAAAATTGGATTCAAACATCAAGTCACAGCTACACTGGGATTCCATTCACTCTATGACTGGTGCTATCAGGCGATGTGGCTGTTTTCAGGTGCGCCTGACGATCCAGAGGATGAGACTGTGAAGGAAAAGCATGGTGCAGATGCATTGACTTCCGCTGTGGAAAGTTTGATGCATGCTATCCGGACTGAAGCCGAAAAAGCTCACCAGGATCCCGTGCACCGGATGATACAGATTGTAAAGTCTCGGACGATCAGGAGGTGGTCAGAAGTGACACTTGCCAACGGAAAAGCACTAGTGCGGATACCGAAGGAGCATGCACACCTTATTGATCTCAAGTGGACTGAGGACGAGCAAGCAAAACTGAAGACTCTTGTGGAGAGATACACTTCGTGGGGTGATTCAGGAGCATGGGGCGTTCATAGATGGCGGCTAGCATGTTTCTCGTGAGTGCTGGGAGACACAGAGGATCGCAACAACGTTACTGGACAATGGTACGATGAATGGCCACTCGATACTTGGGTGGATTCTCCGATTTTCCGATGGCTGAGAGAGACATTTCTGCCAATTCTTGTCAACAAACATGCGGAGTATCCCGAACCTGACAAAGACAACCCATTAAGAGAGGCGCTCCTTCCAGAACAAGAGAGACACGAAAATGCTCTCCCCAGTGCACCTCCTCCACAAAAAGCAGTGCTGTTTTGTCCTCTTCCTGGCCAAGTTCATCATTTGAAGTGGTGGCTAATGAAGTATTCTGCGGATCATGTGGATATTTTCCACATGTATGCAGAAATGGGCAATGATGAACGCACAGAAATGCAGCTCAGATTCCAAGATTCACGCAATCCCTCTGTATTCATAACGACACCCAAAGTGGGTGGGACCGGTCTGAATGTTACTGCAGCAAACCATGCGGTAATCAATCAGAAGTTCTGGGTACTGAACAAGCAGCGGCAGGCGTTTGCACGAGTGGTCCGGTTAGGGCAAAACAGAGTACCACATACATGGTTACTGAATACGGGTCCTGGTGGCTATGATAACCGCGCGAGTGATCTCCACCAACTCTCTGGAGTCGCCCAAATGAGAGTCCTGCACGGCTTGATGAGTCGACCGAAAATCACAAAGTCGATAATCTACCTGATTCTGGAGTCTCGTGAGGACCATATGAAGCAGCTGACAGAGAATGAAGACACTTTTCAGTCAGATGAGCTATCATCTTAGATTGTAAGAACGCTTCATCAATGTATGCCTCTTTAGACATTCAAACAATGTAACCTTCTTAACAGATACAAATAGTCAAAAGGTCATTTGTATGGCACACTATACTGCATAAATGAATCCTGTTTCTCTGTCATTTTAAAGTGAATCAAAGTTATGTTGTTGGAGTTGGGGTGTCTTTAATCAGAAATTGCTCGAGTGGGATTTCATTTGCATTCTTGATTGTTATTATTAATGACTAATAAGAGATGAGGACAATTGATAAGCGTAATTACCAGCTCCAAGGCTGGCCTATCTCATGATAAATGGCCTGAGTCGAATGTTGAGAACGCTGCAGCGAAGGGCTTCGAATCACTTGTCAGTAGCGATTTTGAGGTGCACTGGAAGCCTATGGCCACGTACCCATTTTGAAGTCAAAAGAGTGAACAATGCGCAATTCAGCGACTTTCAGGCGCACCGGAGAATCCTGGCCATATGTCATGAGTCTTGTTTAGATAGATCGCGCACTGCAGATTTGGCAATCCAATTTGGCGATAAAGTAAGTCATAGCGATATTGAATAGCTGTGTCAGAATATGAGACACCGACTGGCTGATTCCAGGCAAAGCCGCAGCTTTTGCTGCAATTTGTTTCAAGTTCAGGTGCACCGGAGAATTATCAGCATACCTTTTGAGTCGCGTTATGACAGATCCAGCACCCCTTATTTGCCAATCCAATTTGGCAAGGAGACTGTCTAGGCGATATTGAGACTTCTTGTGTCTGAATTTGAGACACGGCTCGCTTATTCGTGGCAATCCCGCATCTATAGCTGGCACATGCTCAAAGTTCAGGTGCACCGGAGAGTCCTGGGCACCTATCGTCATGACTGTCACTGCATAATTGCCAATCCCATTGCGCAATTAACTCAGTCGACACGATAATCGAGTTCCAGTGTCAGAATATGAGACATGGGCTCACTTATTCCTGGTAAAGCTGCAGCTTATGCGGGAATATCATAGTCATTCGGGCACACCTCAGATCGGCATCCCACAGCATCGGAGACTGAGACACGGCTCGGGTATTCATGGCGAAGCTGCACCTTTCCCTGCTGGGTATGTCCTGGTCTATGATTGAAGTTCAGGCACAACTGAGATCTGCAATCCAGTCCTGAATAACATTCTTGGATTTCTAAGAGGTCAACTTTGGCAAGCTGCGACTCAGTATGAATGTCTCATTCCAGGTCAGGCACGCCTCAACTGCGACAATAAGCCTCCGAAGCGCATATTCCCCACTTCATAGTGCTCTTTTTATTTTAGTTTGCTTCATTCTCATCATGTTTTCTTCGGCTTTGAATCAGTGGACACTGTGCACACAGATTGTCATCTCTCAAGACACAGCACATTCAGGTGCAGGTGGCTCATCCCGCTCGCCCTCTGCTAATATATCAATCCATGCTTGATCGGTATGTGAAGGCCGCTGCTAAAATGCCTTTAACTGATAGCTCCAGGTCAACTGTCCTTTGGAGGAAGGCAGCCCTGCACAACTAAACCATAAATGCATAGATCTGGCCAATTATCAACCTCACTTAACTCAATATTGCCTAGTAGTATGTTTGGACCTCTGCATCCAAATCCTAAAATAGCTTCTGCATCATCAAGCTCTGTCAAAATAGCTGCAGCTCGAGAGCGAGAATCTCAAAAGACAGATTCTGCTCAGCGACTCTACAAGATGGCCGGCAACTCCCGCTCACCCATGTACCGCACTTTCTCAAAGAGGTCTAAGTTCTCAATGCTTGGAATGCAGACTTAACTCGATTCGGGCTAAATGTATGTTTGGGCCGCCAAAACTTGTATCTGAAAATAGATTATGTGAACCGATTTCCATCATGGGAGAAGTTCAAAGAGAGCGACTCTTGAAAGCTCGAGTGATGAAAAGACAACTTCGAAGATTGCAATTAACTGTCAGAGTAAGGCAACCCTGCAATCCCCAGCGAATCAATCTTATTGTAACCATTTAATCTTCGGTGCACCTCAATTCCCCGGAACTGCATGCATGCATGCAATTATCATTCCTATGCCCGCAGTGAGATGACGTCTCACTATGCATTCATACTTATCGTAGCATATAGCTTTCAACCTCAACATTTATTTCAGCCTATATTGTAGTACAGACTCATAATGAATATGTGATTTAACGGTGTGCAACTTACTAGATATGAGGCGCAAAATCAGAATGTGAGTGAGTATTTATGACTCATTTGTTAGCAATCTTGGCATCGACGAGTGCTTGAATCCATAAGATTACCCCTGAATCATCCATTGTACCTTACCATATTTTCTCTATGCCTGTATCTATGCGTGTATCTCTCCTTCATATACCAAATTCTCTCCCTCCTCCATCGACTGCAACATTGTTATGAAGTATATTCTGCAGACACAGCGCAGATGAACACATGAAAGGGAAGTTCTGCTTACGATATTGCCTTATCGACTGCTAACTTAGCTGCAGCATCCTGATACAATAGGCTATCGTGAATATACGTGTGTCCTTCCGGCGGATATACCACATACGGAGATTCATAATTCCCCTCCATCGATAACAAACTCAGTATGACCCCCTTGCAACTCAGCTGTCACTCATTGAGTTCTGCAGATTCACAATGCAGCACCAATTCTATGCCATGCGGTCACGTCAAATGCTCGAGCATTCACGCATAATTACTTCGTATAGAGGAGTCATATGCAGGGGCACACGTTTTCATTCAGGTTCTCAGTGCTCCATTTGGCCAGCACCAAGGGTTAGTTAATGTCGCGAGTTTTCTTCCGGTGCGTCTCGTTCAGGTGCGTCTCGTTCAGGTGCGTCTCGTTCAGGTGCGTCTCGTTCAGGTGCATCTCGTTCAGGTGCATCTCATTCAGGTGCCTCTTGTTGTATTCTATGTGCGTTGGCTTTAGCTAACCTCCAATTCTTGGATCCATACAGATTGTTGTTGATAGGAGAGTTGCTAACATTCGGCATTAGGAATCCATCCATTCCGACGCACCTGACAACGAATCCATCCATTCCAGTGCACCTGACAACATCCTAAATCACACCAGCGGACTGCTGTCCTTGATATAAATATGAACCATTGAAGTCATCTCCCTTGAAACCTTCAAGACCCGCCTCGAATTGCATCCTCCTCGACTATGTCTAACTTCTTGCTCCATTTATCCCGATATTCTATTGCACTTAATCTTGTATTTACTGCTTATACACTCTCTCCCACATTCCCCAACTGTCTATCTTCATTGCATCAAATGGAACCTACGCCCAGCCAGGTGAGAAATCACTATTCACAGAAGAATCAAGAAGCACGCCTAGAGAGAGCACTCGCATTCGAGAAAGCAACCAATCTTCATTTCCCCTCAAATGTTTGCCTTCCAATTATCTGCCTTCGTGCATCATATTGCAGATGACTAATATCCCCGATTTCATTCATGAAGCAGGGTGATGATACCGATCAGGACATCGGTGATGGCGAAAGTGAGGGCGAAAGTGAGGACACCGGAGAGTCCACGTTATCATCCAACATCGAAGAAGACGATTTGTGTCACCAGCAGGAGGTCCTACTTCTAGGCCAGGCGCACTGGGACAAGTCATTACGAACTACAAGGGTTCCATTGCCAAAGAAACGTAGCCGTGCTGATACTGCTATTGCACGCCCTCTGCTTCCAAATTCCCGAAAACCACCTGGGTCAATGGCACCTCCACAGCTCAAACGCGAAAAGTCAGCCCTTCGCAACAAGTCATCCGAGTCTGACCGTGCACCATCCGCCCAGGTGCTACCGCAACCCAAGTCTAGTGGTGACCAGAATGCTCCATAACCCAAGGCCAGTGCAGATCAGAACGTTCCACAACACCAAAAGGCTACTTTTGAGGTAGCGAAAAGGTTCATGGAAGTAATTGTATTCATGAGGACTCCTTGGCCAATAATATCCGATGACAAGTACTGGATGGTTGAAGAAGCTTGGAAACATGCCATTGAAGCTCCGGATCGTCAGCGGGCATTGGCAGGTGCTCCTGCAGGTACACCATCTGTGTGTCAATTGCCCAGCGGTCCATCTCTCAAAATCGATCTGCAAACACGAGAAGCTGTAAGTCTTGGATTCTGATTTATGATCCTCTATCAGATTTACGATGTTGACTACACCCCAAATTATACATAGTTGAAACTGAAGGTAAGTACCATTCGAGGACAGTTGGTAGATGGGGCACAGCGAACTGTTGTCCGTAGTTACCAGT
>Ga0307512_10002044_pt1 | contig 26626 bp, 28 predicted proteins | sample 14_EM_MG_FD_200267 | JGI IMG/M metagenome (GOLD analysis project Ga0307512, IMG submission 200267) | Populus trichocarpa ectomycorrhiza microbial communities from riparian zone in the Pacific Northwest, United States - 14_EM | ecosystem: Host-associated > Plants > Roots > Unclassified | place... | reverse complement strand
AACGACTTTCAAATGAGGAGCCCGTCGATGATACTATGAGTTGCTGACCATTGCGGATCAAGTTGCTCATTAGATGATCTGGTCCTACTGTAAGCGGGGTTACAGACAAATACTACTGTAGTTAGTGTAATGACCAAACATTGAGGCTGTGCAGAATACGCGTGTTCAAGCGCTGACGGCTTTCCTCGTGAATGATACGTAGCCAACCGTTCATTAATGTTCATTCTCCCTTTCCTCTTTCCCTGCTGCGCTTATCACCTCTGACAAGTAGGTGGTCAACACTCTGGCCGTGACCTGACTCGTCACTCACGTGTCGCCTCCTCAATTCTCCAGTTCCATCTCCAACTATTCACCCTATCTACGATGCCTACTGCCAAGGTCTCGGATAAGAGGAAGGCCGTCACATGTCGACGAAAAAGTCGACGAAAAGGGGTGTGTGTCGAGGAGCATCGCGGTGAGTAATGACCGGATAACCCCGCAAATCCCTCCATGACGATTGTTGAGTTAGCCAATACAGACCAACCTCAGGCTGAACCTTTCACACAAATCACTATCAGCGCGCTCCCCGACAATGTCCTCCTGGAGATGTTCGACTTCTATCTGCATAAATTTCAATGGTGGCGCTCTGTCGCTGTCGCTGGTGGGAGACGCGTTCCACGACATGAAGATTTATGGCATACGTTGGTACACGTGTGCCACAGCTGGCGACGCGTCGTCTTTACCTCACCTCGGCGCCTAAATATCCAGCTTTTTTGCACCGGAAAACGGCCTGTCAAAAAGAATATCTGGCCCGAGCTGCCGATTATTCTACATGCCAGGATCCCGACGGAAGGAAGGCCACGAAGTCAGCACGTGAAAAACATTGTTGCCACGCTCAAGCAGCAGCACAATCGCGTCTGTCGAATTACCATCTGGGATATTCCAAATTCGCTGTTGAAGGAGTTCGCAGCGATGAAGAAGACGCCATTCCCAGCACTGACAGATGTGGTGTTTCATCCGACACGTGAAAGGGCGGTCCCGGTCCGTCTCGATTCGTTCTTGGGAGGATCTGCGCCACGTCTTCAATCACTCTGGTTCCAAGGCATCCCATTTCCGGCATTAGGGAAACTACTTTTGTCCTCCCGTCACCTTTTCACCCTTTGCCTTAACAATATCCCCCATTCCGGTTACATTTCACCTGATGCGTTGGTCACTGGCCTCTCCGGGTTGACGGGGCTCAAATACCTTACCCTTACATTCCAGTCCCCTCGATCTCGGGCTGTCCAGGAGCGTAGAGTCTTTCCTTCGCTCACGCGCGTTGTCCTCCCCGCTCTCGCTTCCTTCCGCTTCAAAGGCGATAGCGAGTACTTAGAGGAGATGCTATCCCGAATGGATATCCATGTTCCCGAGGATATAACATTCTTCAACCAACTGGTGTTTGACACTCCACATCTCCGCAACCTCATCAACTCCGCTGAGCCGTTCAGGCCATTCCATCGAGCAGAGATATCCTTTTCTGGTTACAGCGTACTCTTCGCCCTTTTTCACAAATTCGGGACAGCTGAGTTCAAAGTACTACAGTTGGGAATCTCATGCAGACCGTCAGATTGGCAGCTTTCTTCAATCGCTCAGGTCATTAGGTCGGCCATTCCTCCCTTTCCCACTTTGGAACGTCTCAAGCTCCGCGAATATCATGAACCACAACACTGGCAAGACGACATAGAGAACGTGCAATGGCTAGAACTTTTACGCCCGTTTGCCACTGTGAAGGATTTGGTCCTGTCTGGACAATTGGCTCGACTTGTCGCTCCCGTCCTGGGAGAGCTCATTGGCGAAAGAGTAGCAGAAGAGTTACCTGCGCTACAAAACATTTTTGTAGAGGATTTTTCGCTATGGGGATCTCCTCCCTGGCAGAAAGAAATTGGGCAGTTCATCGCTGCGCGACAGATCTCTGGTCACCCTGTCGCTGTCCATTACCCGGTCAATACTGTCGGTGATACATAAGTGTTCTCTGCTTTCCATCCGCCTGATGCTGCATCTCACCTACGTTTCGCCACCTATTCTCCCACACTTCTTCGTGTTTGGCCCCTGGGGTGCCAGTTCCTATACTTTTCCGAATTCTACCATCATCGTGTTCTGGTCTCGTTGAACGTACTCTCAAACTAGTATAGGCTGCGGCACGCGGTGCATCAACACACCATAGTCATCAAGGCGATTCTGCGGGAAATGTGCCATAGTCTCGAATAGAAGCGATTTTGCGATAGATTTTGGATTCTGTTCGAGTCAAGTGACTGAACGAGTGATAATGAATATGAATTAACACTTTAGATGGGGGAATCCGAAACGAAGGGTATTCTTTTCGCAGCATCTCGGCGCATGTGCCGCCACAACCTGAAGATCCCGAGCATACCACCCGGTACCAATCACATGCGCAACTTGAAGAGTCGTTGCCGTTGCGCAGTTTGTCCATGAATGGCATGGACCCACCATCCCGTGCGCAGTCTTTGCCGAAGGGAAAATGAAGGCGCGAGGGGAGAAGAAGAGAAGCCGAGAACGCACAAAGGGGATCGTAGCGGGGCGTAAAACGGAGGCTTGAGGCGACGACGGCACGGGAATGGGAAGATGGGAAAAGAGTGGTCTATTGCATCAAGAGGGTTCTCTGAGGTGCTCCTTTGGCCGAAGCCAGGTGAGGGAGTTATATACAGGTATGCTACGCACAGGGCGAGTAGTGTGGGCGTACCAAAGCTCGATGGCAAAAAGGGGGAAAGCTAGCAAAGGGAACGAGGAGTCCAGGACGAAAGAAAGATAAAGGAACCTACAAAGGTTGGTAAGGTTATCCTATACATAGTAATATGTGTCTCCAGCGAGGGTGTGGGTCCGAACAGGGGTCCGACTTGCGACGTGTCGCGCGTCGTGCTTGACATGGGTTGACAGCTATTGAGGGGGCCGCCGCGCGAGACGCGTGTCATCGGCAGCAGAGCTCGAGGTGAGACGAGAGGGGGCCTTGAGGGGAAACGGGCGGAGTATCTGTCGAGGGGCGATTGGTTGTGCGAAGGGGACGACAACGCCGAGTTGGCAGAGTGTTGACAGGCGCAGAGGTCATCACGTGGTCGAAAGTCGCCGATTCCGCGTTACACCAATACTCGGGGTGCAGAACCACACGTAGCACTTCTTGTTCACCATATACATGTCAGTATGGAACCATTGTTCGTAATTAGGTCATTTCCCCCCACAGCTTATATTCAGTTACCGTCGTTGTGTAACATTTTACTTTGACCAGTGACGAGCACGGCGAGTGATACGTCGATACGCGCCAGGAGACTACAAAGGGGGAGTGGCTGAGCCGGAGGAGGCTGGCGCGGTGCCCGTCGTTAGGAAATCGCCAATGTGTCGTCCTCGCCCGAGGAACATCACCCTTAATCTGGACTCAGCATAGCCACTATAGGATTCTACGGGCTCGGACTCGGACGTGAACAATATTGAATAGTCAGTATTGTTATCCCAAGCCAAGCGGATCTGGATAGTCCGATTTATCAACAGCAAATCATCGTGATTAAACTCAACATCGTATTTTGTGCGACGGTTGTCTGCCACACTGGCAGCGACAGTCCCATTTGGATAACATAGAGTGTAGAGTGAGACGAGGTCATGAGGGTGATGGAAGGAAAAATAATTAGGGTCTAAGAGTCAAACGAACGATGAAAATGCGAATAGCAAGTAGTGAATCGACAACACCAAAGGGTAGTAGGAAGGAAAGCGGAGAATACTCATCGATCTTTGATTCAGGCACTCCACGCGTTACGACCGTCCGTCCCAACTGTGGATCACTACAGGAAGACCAGAGAGCTGTCGCGCAGCAACGAACTGTCCGAGTGCTTCCTGTATTGGTCCCGATAGTTCGAGCCCCTCTATGAAAAGATTTTGTAACGCGGGCAAGACTTCTGTTACACTTTCCCCTGGGAGCTCTTGCAAGGCGAGTGCAATACGTAGCACGAATCCTTGGCCTAGGTGGAGATCCTTCAAACCTGTAAATGGGCGTAAGAGATCCAACCATTGGGTGTTCCCTGCCTCATCTTGCCGATCTAGTACAAGTGAAAAGCCCCAGCGAACGTCGAGGCGTTTCAAAGCAGAGGCGAGACAGAGGGATGAGCCACTGAGCTGTGTCATAGACGAAACTTGTCGACCTAACTCTCCACATGCGATTCCAAATGAGAGGCATCCGGGTTCGAGTTCAAGTTCGAATGCGATAGAGGAAGTACCCCAAAACATCACACTTCCTCGACTGGGTGCCTTGAACTTTTCAAAACGAGCGAGGAAATCCTGGAGTCGTGAGGTGTGGAATATCGGTTGATCAAAAAATGTGATATCAACGTTGTCAAGTAGGGGAACATCGATCCGGGTGATAAAGTCTTCGATGTATTCGCTCTCGACTTGGAACTCAAAGTTAGTGAGAGAGGGTAAGACGACACGTGTGAGAGGAGAAAGAAGGCGGTTTAACTGGTCACGCCAGTTATGGAGGGATTGAGGGGATCGGAAACCAATGGAAAGTGATTCGAGATTGGGCATCGTGGAGAGGTATGTGACCATTTCCTCAGGCGACGCGTACATGGAATGTGGAATATTCCAAAGAATAAGAGTAACGAGGTGGTTGGCAGTCAAAAGGAGTTTCCATATACCCGGAAATTCAACCTCCCATAACTTGCATGATCGTAGATGTTGGGCGCATCCGCCTAAGAACGCCTCGGGTAAACCTGCCATCGCCTCTAGATCAGTATCATCGGAAGATGAAATATCAAGGCCGGTCAGAGCCGGAAACGGTTTCCGCATCGCTAGTAGAATTCCTTCCAACTGAGAACCTGGTCCGTCTAATTGAATTTGACATATGCGATCGGTGTGCTCGAGTGCGGCAATGAGGTTATTTTCACCGTGCCATCGCCATGCTTTGTATCCATCCGCCGTCGCGCACAATATGTGGATGGGTAGGTTTGGCCAGGTGTCAAGCATCACCTTTACCTGTCGTTTGGGTGTGTAGAGAACTCGTACATCCAGGCGACGTGGCGATTCAAAGATGATGCTTCGCCATCTTCGGCAGACATGAACAATGGGAAGCCATGGCTCTATGTGGTCGGATGCTTCAGCTAGATAGAAACTGAATATTTCTAGGAGGGCTTCGTCAGGGAGGATGTCAACGGTCATGTGGTCCTGGTCTGTACTGAAAAGGTCAGCAGTGGTTGCAGACAATTTGCAACTGAAGACACCTACGTTGACCAGGGAAAGAATAAGTGGCCGATGCCGCTTAATAGGAAGGAGACTGGACAGAGAATGGGTTCCGGGTATTACCTTGTGGGCCTTGACCGGTAATGTAGTTGTGAGAGCACGACGAACTCTACTGTACTGTACTGTGGCGTGACGTGCATCAACTCTCAGCTCCCGTGACCCTGGGAGTTTTCCTGTCCTGACATTAATTTTCATGACTGGTTGCCGTGACGCCGACGCTACTGTATAGCGCATGCATACCATACACCACGAAGCTCATCATCGTGATCGCGACTCAACTCGATGTCCATTCCCTCGTATCCTTCAAGTCTGTGTGCGCCTCCAGTCTTCCTTGAAGTTCCTTCCCATCCTTCCTCTCTCTAACCGGTTTATTTCGGGCTAACTTCAGCACCAGACATGCAAGGTGTTCCGAGATACCGTCACTGGCAGTCAAACACCTTTGCAATATGCGCTCGCACTCGCCGCCCGCAGATTGTGTGACGGTCTGCCGAGTCACATCGCCGTGCTGAGCCGGCCTGAGCTCGTAGAAGCTTACGAGGAGGCGTGGCGCATGTTTTCCTGGAGCGAGCATCTCACCCTTGAGCTTCCTCGTACATCTCTGGCGGGGCTCTCGTGCTGCCTATCTGTGAGGTCGGGGGAGGAGAAGTTGGGTATTTTGTTTTCCGGTCTCTTCCGTCGCCCCCGCGTGGGATTCCAGAATACCATTGGCAGATTGACTTTGACTTTGTCGTGATGTACTTTATCCTTGATGCGACGCAAGACTTGTTGGCTGCGGTGCCAAGGCATGATAGCACAACGTTGGTACTCTCTTTTGATCTCTCATGCGCATATACTCACGAGCTTTATTATGCAGCGTACTTGTGCGTGCTGTCTACATGTCAACCACACTCCTCTGCCAACGGAGGAGTCCTTCGTTTGGAAGCTTCCTAATACCCTTCGACGGGGAATAGAAAACACGAGATATGCGGCGACTTTCTCGGCATGATCACCTGGAGAGGCGACAAGTTGGACGACGGTCTATTAATTTGGAACTGGAGGACAGGCATCCTTCTCGTAAACATGGTACGAGCCCTCCACAAAGCTCTATCGGGAGAACACACTTGATTTACGAACACTTGATCGTCCAGCCGATCCGAGTAGGGAGCTGGTTCGATCCCGTATTTTCGTTCCTCGATAATCGCCGCTTTATGAACCCTTCTGTCCTGGCTGGGCGCCCGGGCGAGCTCCCCCTGGACGTCTACCAGCGCTGCCCGCGCCATCAGTTTGGGCAGCGGCAAGTGTCACCACCGGCGATTATCCGCAACTACGTGCTCTCCGTCTCGGACGTTCTCGAGGATATCTTCACCCTCCGTTTCCTCCCAGACGTTGGCACCCGCGGCGGGTCCCCGGAACACATTTACGCGGACGCGTCGCAGCGCGTGTTTGGAATTCAGATCGAGGTGACGTCCCTTTCGACGAAGAGGGAGACCGTCCAGTATGAGCTGTTCATTGGTCAACGGCTCGCGTATGCGTCTAGAGCGGCGGAGCGAAAGGTACCGATGGAGAAGCTTCCGACGGCCCTGCGTGGGGTTGGCACCTGTCAGCTGCGTTATGGCATTTGCTGTGGTGCTTTGTTCGTGTTTGAGGTGCGTTGGGGGCATTCGCGTCTCCTCTGCACAGGAGAGCACTGCTGATTTCCTGGGAAGACCGGCACGCTGATGAAAACCCAAAGTTGCCGAGGAAACTACATATCCTGGCTTTCTGAGGTACCCCACGCTTCACTTTTACTACAATGCCACTCTGTTTTCGCCAACCTGTCGAGATGGTGTAAGGTACCATGCGTTGGGCAGCTTACAGTCGTATCTTCGATGAAGAAGGCGAAGGAGATAACAACCATGCTTTGACAAGGTTTCCATGTAAGAAAGGGCAGTTATCATGGTCACTCCTTCACGCGCACACATCACGCGGCTTGGGACTCGCTCGTAATAGGCAGAATACCGACAAGGATGGCACGGATGTGGGTACTTGATGATCTAAGGAGGAAATACAACAGCCAGAGGATCATCAGCGGGTCGCCCTGCTGTATGGAGCAAGCCAGGTGGACGGTAGCAGGGCATTGATGGGGCTGCATTGGGAGTATTCTTCACGATGGACAGAATAAGACCGTGAACGACTTTCAAACGAGGAGCCCGTCGGTGATACTATGAGTTGTTGGTGCTGACCATTGCAGATCAAGTTGGTCATCAGATGATCTGGTCCCACGGTAGGAGGTGTACGGGAGGATAGGGTTACAGACAGTAGTACTGTATAATGACCAAACATCGAGGTCGAGGCTGTGCAGAATACACAAATACATGCGGGCCGTATGTCCCGTGTGGGTACAGCGTTCCTTGGGCACCGTGACAGGGCGTGAATGATGCGTAGCCAACCGGTCATACTCACTGTTCATTCCCTGCTGCGCTTATCACCTCTGACAAGTACGTCGAAACTCCTACCGCAGCTCTCTCGCGAAAGGACCTGACTCGCCACTCACGTGGAGCATTCTCAAATCCCTAGTTCAATCACCGACTATTCATCCTATCTGTGATGCCTACTGCCAAGGTCTCAGATACGAAGAAGGCTGTCGCATGTCGACGAAAAAGTCGACGAAAAGCGGTGTGTGTCGAAGAACAGCCGCATCAAGGTGAGTGGTGACCCCCAAATTCCTCTATGACGATTGTAGAGTTAGCCAATACAGGCCAACCTGAACCTTTCACACGAATCACTATCCGTGCGCTCCCCGACAATGTCCTCCTGGAGATATTCGACTTCTATTTGCATAAAACTCAATGGTGGCGCTCTGTCGCTGTCGCTGGTGGGAGACGCGTTCCACGACATGAAGATTTATGGCACACGTTGGTACACGTGTGCCGCAGTTGGCGATGCGTCGTCCTTGCTTCACCTCGACGCCTGAATATCCAGCTTTTTTGCACCGGAAAACGACCTGTCAAAAAGAATATCTGGCCCGAGTTGCCGATTATCCTACATGCCAGGATCCCAACGGAAGGAAGGCCACGAGGTCAGCACGTGAAAAACATTGTTGCTACGCTCAAGCAGCAGCACAATCGTATCTGTCGAATGACCATCCGGGATATTCCAAATTCCTTGTTGAAGAAGTTTGCAGCAATGAAGAAGACGCCATTCCTGGCACTGACAGATGTGGTGTTTCATCCGACACGCGAAAGGGCGGTCCCGGTCCGTCTCGATTCGTTCTTGGGAGGATCTGCGCCACGTCTTCAATCACTCCGTTTCGATGGCATTCCTTTTCCGGCGTTAGGGAAACTACTTCTGTCCTCCTGCGACCTTTCCGAGCTTACCCTTGACAATATTCCCCATTCCGGTTACATTTCACCTGTTGCGATGGTCTCTAGCCTCTCCAGGTTGACGAGGCTCCGACGCCTTGTCCTTAAATTCCAATCCCCTCGATCTCGGGCTCTCCGGGGGCGCAGGGTCCCTCCTTCGCTCACGCCTATCTTCCTCCCCTCTCTCTTCATATTGCACTTCAAGGGCGATAGCGAGTACTTGGAGGACATGCTATCCCGAATGAACACCCCTCTACATGTTCAATTCACGATAACATTCTTCAATCAGCTGGTATTCGACACTCCACTACTCCGCAACGTCATCAACCGCGCCGAGACGTTCTTCACACCCCATCGAGCGGAAATATCCTTTTCTAGTGACATTGTACTCGTCACCCTAAAAGAAAATGGGCGAATTGAGGCCGAAGTACTAGTGTTGAAGATCTTATGCAGACCGTCGGATTGGCAGCTTTCTTCCCTCGCTCAGGTCATTGGGTCATCCATTCCTCCCCTTCCCACGTTGGAGCGTCTCGAGCTCCGCGAGGGTCATTACCGACCACAACACTGGCAGGACGACATAGAGAACACGCAATGGCTAGAAATTTTACGCCCGTTCACCTCTGTGAAGGATCTGATCCTGTCTGGACAGTTAGTTCGACTTGTCGCTCCTGTACTGGGAGATCTCATCGGGGAAAGTGTAGCAGAAGAGTTATCTGCGCTCCAAAACATTTTTGTAGAGGGTGTCTTGCCATCAGAATCTCTTCCCTGGCAGAAAGAAATTGGGCAGTTCATCACCGCACGACAGATCTCTGGTCACCCTGTCGCTGTCCATTACCCGGTAAATACTGTCAGTGATACATAATTGTTCTCTTCTTTCCATCCGCTTCATGTTCCCTACGTTTCGCCTCCGACTCTCCCACACTTGTTCGTGTTTGGCCCCTGAGATGCCGGTTACTATACTTTTCCAAATCCCATTATCATTGTATTCTGATCTCGCTAAATATCCTCTTGAATCTAGCATAGGCTCCGGCACGCGGTGCATCTGGACACTGTAGTCATCTAGCCAGTTCTGGGAGAAATGTGCCGTCGTCTCGAATAGAAGTGATTTTGCGGTAGGCGCTGGATTCTGTTGGACAGTCAGGCTGACTGAACGAGTGATAATGTACACGATTTGGCACTTTAGGTGGGGTACCGGAAACGAAGGGAAGTCTTTCACAGCATGTAGGTTGCATGTACCGCCACAAGCTCCTGTGGATACCACACGTACCGAGTGGACCGACGATACCGAACCCACCACATGTGCAACTCCGTTGCCGCTGCGCGGTTTGTCCAGGGATGGCATGCATACACCATCCCACGCGCAGTCGTTGCCTCAGCCTCGGATGCAGTTGCTTTGGTCTTGGAGGGAGTTATTGGAATTTGGAAAGAGACATGGGGATGCGCAGGATGGCAACATTTTTTGTTATATTTGTTGTCTCTGTCACCACGAATCTCGCCGGTCCATATCTCTGGCATAGAATACAAATGGTCCGAGTGATGGCAACTTCCAGCCTGCCAGCGGGGGACGTTGACGTATCTCTTAGCATTCGTGGACTACTATATCATCGCGCGCCACGACAATGTTACTCAGTCTCAGCCTTGTGGTCTTGGTACAGACATTGAAACAGTCAGCTTGAAGTCGATGGAACGAGTCACAGTATATAAACCGGACTTTCAGATTGAGAGGATTCAAATCAAAGGATATTCTTTCAAGTTCTGCACCTTAATCTCAGTTGCATATGCGCCAATAATTTCGCCGTTGGGACACCATATGCGAACATCACCATTAAGCCGGGCTCAGCATAGCCATCATAGGATTCCGCGGGCTCGGACCTGAACAATATTGAATAGTTTGTATTGTTATCCCAAGAGGAAACACATGACCTAGTTGATCCGCCGCAAATCAGAGTAATTCAACTCAACATCGTATAGTGTGCGATGCTGTCCTGTTACATGGCGGCAACAATCCCATTTGGATAACATAGAGTGAGACGAGATCATGAGAGTGATGGGGGGAGGGGTGATTAGGGCCTCGAGAGTTAAACCAACAATGAAAAGACAAGTAGTAAGTAGTCAAGGGCAGTGGAGGGAAAGCGGAGAAAGCTCATCGATCTTTGATTCAGACCTCCCAAACATTTATGACTGTCCATCCCAACTATGGACCGCTACAGGAAGACCAGAGAGCTGTCGCGCAGCAGCAAATAGCCCAAGGGCTTCCCATGTTGGTCCTGATGATCGAAGGCCCTGTATGAAAAGATTTTGTAACGCGGGCAACAATTCTGTTACTCTTTCCCCGGAGAGCTCTTGCAGGGCGAGTGCATAATGTAGCGCGAGTCGTTTGCCTAGGTGCAGATCCTTCAGACCTGTAAATGGGCGTAAAAGGTCCAGCCATCGGGTGTTTTCTACTTCGCCTCGCCGACCTAGTACTTGTGGAGAGCCCTCGCGAATGTCGAGGCGTTTCAAAGCGGAAGGGAGATGCAAGGATGAGCCACAGAGCTGTGCCATAGATGAAACTCCCCGACCTGAACCTTCGGATAAAACTCCAAGTGAGAGGGATCCGGGTTCCAGTTCGAATTCGATGGAGGAACTTGAATCCCAAAATACCACACCACCTCGACTGTGTGCCTTGAACTGTTGAAAAGGAGCGAGGAAATCGCGAAGTCGTGGGGTGTCGAATATCGGTTGATCAAAAAATGTGATATCAACCTTGTCAAGTAGGGGAACATCGATCCGGGAGACAAAGTCTTCGATGTACTCGCTCATGACTTGGAACTTGAATTCAGTGAGAGAGGGTAAGACAACAGGTGTGAAAGGAGGTAGAAGTCGGTTTGGCTGGTCAGGCCAGTCATGGAGGGATTGAGGGGACCGGAAACCAATGGAAAGAGATTCGAGGTTGGGCATCGTGGAGAGGCATGTGGCCATTCCCTCAGGTGATGTGTACATGGAATGTGGAAGACCCCAAAGACTAAGAGTAACGAGGTGATTGGCAGTCAAAAGCAGCTCCCATATCCCCGGAACTTCAACGTCCGATAAATGGCATGATCGTAGTTGCTGCCAGTGGGTGGACCCGCCTAAAAACGCCTGTGGTAGAACTGCCGTCGCCCCCGGAGAAAGAATGTCGCGATATGCAATAGCAAGGCTTGTCAAAGCCGGAAACGGTTTCTGCATTGCTGGTAAAATTCTTTCCAATTCATAAGATTCAAATTGGTTCAATTGGACTTGACATATGCGATCGGTGTGCCCGAGAGCAGCAATGAGTTTATCGTGATTTTTATTGTGCCATGGCAATCCCATGAATCCACGGGCCAATATGCGTATGAGTAGGTTTGGCCAGGTGTCCAACATCACCTTGACCTGCCTTTTGGTTGTGTAGACAACTTGTACATCAAGGCGACGTGGTGATGCAAAGACGATGCTTCGCCATCTTCGGCAGACATGGACAAGGGGAAGCCATGGCTCTATGTGGTTGGATGCTCCAACCAGGTAGAAACTGAATATTTCTATGAGGGCATCGTCAGGGAGAATGTCAATGGTCATCTGGCCTATACTGATTCGGTCAGCAGTGGTTGCGCACCATGTGCAACCGAGGACACATACGTTGACCTCCGAGACCATTTCCAGGGAAAGAAAAACCGGTGCCGCTGACGAGACTGGACAGAGAATGGGATTAGTTGTTGTGATTGTGAGAACACGACAAAGCCACCCCAGCGTCTGAAGGGTGATCGATCTGATGCCAGCGGCGGACGGCAAACACAGTTCCCGTGACCCTGGGAGTTTTCCCATACCATACCCGCACCCGATCGGCCGTTATTTTCTCATTCTCCAATTCACGCGTTCATTTTGGGCCAACCTCGACATGACACATGCAAGGTCTTCCGAGATATAATCAGTCAAACACCTTCTTTGCAATATGCGCTCCCACTTTCCGTGCGCGGATTACGCGACGGTCCGCCCACGTCACCGTGCGGAGCAGGCTCGACCTCGTAAGTTAGAAGCGTGCGAGCATCTCACGCTTGACCTCCCTCCGCACGAAGTCCCGTACGTCTCTGGCGGGGCCCTCACGCTGCCTGTCTGTGAGGTTGGAGGAGAGGTTAGGTTTTTCGTTGTCCGGTCCATTCCGTCGCGCCTGCGTGGGATTCCAGAACGCCATTGACTGATCGACTTCGACTTCGTCGTGCTGTGCTTCATCATTGATGCGACGCCAGGCTTGTTGGCTAGGGTGCCAAAGCACGATAGCACAACGTTGGTGCTCTCCTTTTATCCCTCATGCGCGTATACTCACGAGCTTTACCGTGCAGCGGATTTGTACGCGCGCTGTCCACTAGTCAGTCGCACTCACACTCTGTCAATGGGGAAGTCCTTCGTTTGGAATTTTCCCAATACCCTTCAATGGGGAATAGCAAATATGTGATATGCGGAGACTTTCTCGGCATGATCACCTGGAGAAGCGACAAGTTGGACGACCGTCTGTTGATTTGGAAGTGGAAGACGGGCATCCTTTATGTAAACATGGTACGAGCCCTCCCTCCACAAATCTCTATCGGGAGAATTCACTTAATTTGAGAACACTTGATCGTGCAGCCGATCTGCTTGGGGAGCTGGTTCGATCCCGTATTTTCGTTCCTCGATGATCGCCACTTTGTGATTCCTTCTGTCCTCGCTCAGTGCCTGAGCGACACCGTGCTGAACGTCTACCGGCTCTGTTCGCGCCCTCAGCCTGGACAGCAGCAAGCACCACTACCAGCGATCATCCGCAAGAGGACATCTGCTCCCTCCGCTTCTTCCCAAACGTCAGCACCCGCAGCGGTGCGTCCCCAGGACACTTTTACACGGACGCGTCGCAGCACGCTTTCGGCATTCAGATCGAGGTGACGTCCCTTTCGACAAAGATGGAGACCGTCCAGGAACTGCTTGTCCCGATTCAGGCGCTGAAGGCTTCGATGCAGTCACCTGTGTATCGACGTGCGAGCGTGTGCTATGAGCCGTTCATTGGGTGACGCCTCGCGTATGCGTCTAGGGTGGCAGAGCGAAAGATACCGATGGAGAAGCTTCCGGCGGCTCTGCGTGGGGCTGGCACTTTTCAGCTGCGTTATGCTGTTTGCCATGGTACTTTGTTCGTGTTTGAGGTGCGTTGGGGGATTCGCGTCTCCTCTGCGCAGGAGAGCACTGCTGATTTCCTGGGAATACTAGCATGCTGATGAAAACCCGGGGGTACCGAGGAAACTACATATCCTTGCTTTTTGAGGTACCCCAAATTTCACTTTTAGTACAACGCGACTCTGTTTTCACCAAACCTGTTGAGATGATGTAAAGTCATGCATTGGGCAGCTCACAGTCGTAGCTTCGGTGAGGAAGGCGAAGGGGGTAACAACCATGGCTTGACGATGTTTGCGTGTGAGACAGCGCAGTAATCGTGGTCACGTCCTCACTTACATATATATGCGGCTTTGAACTCGCTTGAAATAGGCAGAACGCCGAGAGGGGTGGAATGAATGTGCATACTTTATGATCTAGGGAAAAAATGCAACAGCCAGAGGATTATCAGCGGGTCGCCCTGCTGTATTGAGCAAACCAGGTGGATGGTAGCAGCGGCCGTGATGACGTTGATTGAGGCCGCATTGGCATTGGGAGCGTTCTGCACGATGGACAGAACAGAACAGAGTGAACGACTGTCAAATGAGGAGCCTGTCGATGATACCATGAGTTGTTGACGCTGACCATTGCGGATCAAGTTGCTCACTTGGTCCCACTGTCAGCGGCGTACAGGAGGCTGTGCGGAATACCCATATATGTACAGTACATCTCATGTGAGTTCCACTGACAGCTTTCCTTAGAACATGGGGCGTGAATGATACGCAGCCAACCATTCTTTCTTCCACTCCTTATTCCCTGCTGCGCTTATCACCTCTGACAGTTTGTGGCAGACAAGTAGTCCGCGCGAGAGTTCGAAAGAGGAATATTGGAGTGAAAGAGTGTAAACGGGGGTGGCGGATTGGCGGTTGTCAATCGCGCGACCGCCGGCGGGGAGGGAGGGAGGGAGGGTGTGTGTGTGTGTGTGTCGAAAGGGGCGGGACGTGACGGCGCAGACCGTGGGCACGCGCTGCTCCAACGGCACGGTGGGGAGTTCGTAACGGGCGTAAAGCTTGAGGCGGCGGGCACACGAACGGAATGAGGGGAGAAAACGAGCGGTCTGATTCAGTGCCGGCTCTGGGCCAGGCAGCAAGGGTTATATACATGTATGCTATATGCGAGGCAGTGTTCTAGGATAAAAGGAGAATAAATGAACGTACGAAGTGTCCTAAATGAATCTATATGGGTAATATGTGTCTCCGGCGAGGACATGGATCCGAACAGGGACCCGACTGCGAGCTGTCGCACGCGTCGTATGTGATGTGGGTTGCCGGTTGTCGAGGAGGCGCGCGCCTGTGGCGCCAGCCAGCGAAGGAGGCAATGCGTTGCGACGTCGGTAGCGGCTTGAGGTGAGGCGAGCGGGGATGAAGGCCAGAAGGCGAGGCGAGCAGGGTGAAGCAAGTGGCAAGGGACACGTCGCGTTGACAAGCGCAGAGCCCGTCACGTGGTCGAAACGGGCCAATTCCAATTCCGAGGCCGCAGCACGTCCAGGCGTTACTACAGCCTGAGGTACGTCAAACTCTGGCCGTAGCTCCGTCTCGAAAGGACCCGACTTGTCACTCACGTGTCGCATTCTCAAATCCCTAGTTCCATCGTCGAGTCCTCATCCTGTCAATAATGCATATTGTCAAGGTCTCAAATGCGAGAAATGTTGTTTCAGGCCAACAGAAATTGTTGTGGGTCGAAGAGCACCGAGGTGGGTGATGGCCCGTAATTTCCTCTAGGATGACCTCACGAGGGAGCCAATACAGGCCAGCCTGAGCTCTACCCGCGAGTGACTATTGACGCGCTCCCTGACAATGTCCTCCTAGAGATCTTCTACTTGTATTTGGTTGAAGCTCGGTGGTACCTTGCCCCGTTGGGGCCGGGGCCCAGACCAGCTGACGATGCACGGCATACGCTGGTACATGTGTGTCACAGGTGGCGATGCGTCGTCTTTGCTTCACCCCGACGCCTGAATCTGCGGCTCCGTTGCACAGCAAAACGACCAGTTAAGAAGATGTTGGATATCTGGCCAGAGCTGCCTCTTGTCATAGTGACCCGGTCCGAGAAGATGCGAAGGCTGGGTGTGGATAACATCGTTGCCGCAATCAAGCATCACACACGCATCTGTTATATTCATCTCCCTTATACTCCAAATTCGTTGTTGAAAAGAATTGTGGCGATGAGGAAACCATTCCCGTCCCTGACAGATCTGACCCTTGGCTCTTACGATGAACATGCGATGGTCCTTCCCGATTCGTTCTTGGATGGATCTGCACCACGACTGCGATCATTCACGCTGGCAGGCATCGCGTTTCCAGCATTAGGGAAACTACTTTTGTCCACCCATCACCTTGTCACCCTTCGCCTTTGGAATATCCCTCATTCCGGTTACATGTCACCTGATACAATGGTCACCGCCCTCTCCGCATTGACGAGGCTCAAACGCATTGCCCTTGAGTTCCGATTCTCTCGATCTCGGGCTGATAGAGCAAGCCGACTTCCACCTCCTCTCACACGTGTTGTCCTCCCCGCTCTCATTTCCCTGGTGTTCCAAGGCGACAGCAAGTACTTGGAGGACTTCTTGTCCCGAATCGATGCACTTCTGCATCAGGTCAACATAACGTTCTTCAGTCAGTTGATATTCGATACTCCACTACTCCGCCATTTCATAGGTCGCACAAAAGAATTCCAGGGATTCCAGGTAGCAGACGTCGTCTTTGATTCTAAGTACGCCGATGTCACACTTTTCGGGCAAGACGCGAGGCCTGATGGCGAAATTCGAAAATTAAGCTTGCGAATCTCATGCCAGCCGTTCGATTGGCAGCTTTCGTCACTTGTTCAGGTTTGTGGCTCCTTACCTCCCATCTCCACTTTGGAATGCCTCAATATCCGAATCCGCGAGCATTCGTATCCACGAGAACAACAGCGACAACGACAACAACAACGGCGTGATGACACGGAGAGCACACAATGGGTGGAGCTTTGCAACGCCTTTACCTCTGTGAGGTATCTGCGGCTATCTGGGCATTTGGTTCCACTCATTGCATTCACCTTGGAGCAGATCGCAGAAGTGCTACCTGCGTTACAAAATCTTTCTTTATGGGAGCCCCAGCCTTCGGGTGCTGCCAGAGAGGCCATTGACCAGTTCGTTGCAGCGCGACTGCTTTCTGATTTCCCTGTGACTGTCCACCACCTGGAAGGGGAAGGTGGGTGGGAGATGCATTGGGTATCCGATATACTCAATTATCGATAAGTGCACCTTTTTTTCCACTCAACGATGCTTCGAGTTTCTACTTGTCGTCTTCCTTTCTCCTCGTTCTACCCCTCAGACGCCAGTTGTTGTACCGTGGATTTTGTCTGACATCACCGGTTTGGCCCCTGAGACGCCAGTTACTATACTTCTCTGAGCCCTACCATTGTTGTGTTCTGATCCCAGTGAATGTCCTCTAGAACCTAGCATAGGCTGCGGCACGCAGTGGATCAGGATACTATACTCTGGGCGATTCTGCGAGGAATGTGCCATAGTCTCGAATAGAAGTGATTTTGCGCTATAATGTGAATTTTAATCGACAGTGGGGGTGTCTGAACGAGTGATAATGTATATAAATTGGCACTTTAGATGGGGAATCAGATTAATCAGAAACGAAGGGTATTCTTTTCGCGGTATCTCACTGGCAATTGCATATGCCGCCACAAGCTCCCGAGCATACCACCCGAATCGAATGGATCGACGGTACCGTACACACCACACGCGCAACGTCGTTTCCGTTGCGCGTTCTGTCGATAGCATGCACCCACCATCCCGCGCGCAGTCTTTGCTTTTGCCTCGGATGCAGTCGCCTTGGTCTTGAAGGGAGTTACTGATGGCCCAGCACAGCCATCGTAGGATCCTGCGGGCTCGGACGTGAACAATATCGAATAGTCAGTATTGTTATCCCAAGAGGATCTACATGACCTAGTTGATCCGCCGCAAATCATTGTTATTCAACTCAACATCGTAGTTTGTGTGATCGCTGTCCTGCTACACTGGCAACGACAGTCTCATTTGGATAAAATAGAGTGAGACGGGACCATGAGGGCGATGGGAGGAAAAGCAATTAGGGTCTCAAGAGCCAAATGAACGATGAAAAGGCAAGTAGTAAGTAGTAAATCAACAACACCAAAGGGTAGTAGGAAGGAAAGAAGAGGAAACCCGTCAATCTTTGATTCAGAACTCCAACACATTTAGGACTGTCCATCCCAACTGTGGACCACTACAGGGAGACCAGAGAGCTGTCGTGCAGCAACGAATTTCGCAAGTGCTTCCTGTGTTGGTCCCGACGGTTTGAGATGCTCGAGCCCCTCTATGAAAAGATTTTGTAACGCGGGCAACACTTCCGTTACTCTTTCCCCTGCGAGCTCTTGCAGGGCGTCTGCATAATGAAATCTGAGTCTTCCGCCCAGGTACAGATCCTTCAGGCCCGTAAATGGGTATAAAAGATCTAACCATCGGGTGTTCTCTACCCGTACTTGCCGAACTAGCCTGAGCGTTGAGTAACCCCCGTGAATGTCGAGGCGCTTCAAAGCGGCAGGGAGAGGCAAGGATGAGCCACAGAGCTGTGCCATGGACGAGACTTGCCGACGTAACTCCCCACAGTGGATTCTGAATGAGAGGAATCCGTGTTTGAGTTTGAGTTCGAAATCGATGGAGTGACCGTAAAATGCCACAGCTCCTCGACTGTGGGTCTTGAACTTTTCCATATGAGTAAGGAAATCGTGGAGTCGTGGGACGTCGAACATCGGTTGATCAAAAAAACTGATACCAACATGGTCAAGGAGGGGAACATCGATCCGGGAAACAAAGTCTTCGATGTACTCTCTCATGACTTGGAACTCAAATTTAGTGAGAGAAGGTAGGACAACTCGTGTGAGAGGAGACAGAAGTCGGATTGACTGGTTATGGGGGGATTGAGAGGACTGGAAACGAACGGAGAGTGATTCGAGATTGGGCATCGTGGAGAGGCATGCGGCCATTTCCTCAGGCGATGCGTACATGGAATGTGGAATAGGCCAAAGACGAAGAGTAACGAGGTTACTGGCAGTCGAAAGTAGTTTCCATATCCCCGGAAATTCAACGGCGGAGAAATTGCATGATCGTAGATGTTGGGCGGATCCGCCTAAGAACGCCTGAGGTAAAACTGCCATCGGGATGCCATGGGAACCTCGAATAGTAAGGCCGGTTAGAGCAGGAAACGGTTTCTGCATCGCTGGTAAAATTCCTTCCAGTTCAGAACATTCAAAATTCAGCAATCGAATTTGACATGTACGATCGGTGTGCTCGAATGCAGCAATGAGGTTCTCTTTTTCACCGTACCATGGCGATGCTTTGTATCCATAGGCCAATATTTGTATGGGAAGGCTCGGCCAGATGTCCAACATCACCTTTACTCGTCTTAAGGGTGTGTAGAAAACTCGTACATTTAGGCGACGTGGCGATGCAAAGACGATGCTTCGCCATCTTCGGCAGACATGAACAAGGGGAAGCCATGGCTCTATGCGCTCGGATGCTTCAACCAGATAGAAATTGAATATCTCTAGGAGGCCTTCGTCAGGGATGATGTCAATGGTCATCTGGCCTATACTGAATCGGTCAGCAGTGGTTGCGGACGATGTGAAACTAAAGACACGTATACTGACCCCCGAAATCTTTGCCAGGGAAAGAACAAGTGACCGGTGCCGCTTGATGGGGAGGAGACTGGACAAAGAATGGAATTTCGGGTATTACTATGTGGGCCTTGGTCGGTATTGTTGTGAGAACACGACGAACTCCCGATTGTTCCGAGTCACTTCATGAACGTTGCATGAACCCTACTACGGCATCTGTTGCGACGCCGACGCACAACTCGCAGGTCCCGTGATCCTGGGAGTTTTCAGGTCACCCGTCGTACCTGACCAGCTTACCATCCCCATACTGTATTCGTTGACCCACTGACTGGCAACGCATTTCCAGGCTGCATTTCCCCCAGAGCTATAGCGGAATGTTGCCATATTCACCAGAAAGCGCTTGGAATGTCCCCCTCCCCCGCTTCTTCCCTTGCCACTTCTGCACTTCGCAGGTCCGTTTCCTGCTCGACCGAAGAAACCACCAAAATATCGAGGGAGAGCATAGTCACAGATTCGGATACTATCAGCGTACCGACAACGGGATGTCCAAACAGTGATGGCACAAGCGAATAAGAAAAAGAAGCACGAGATCCGCGACGTCCTTGGAACTGGCTCATTTGGAAAAAAAAGTCGTAGTATGTGTAAGAGCCTCTCAGGTGTATACACTCTAAAACGATAGTGTTAATATATCACAAACCCCACATCATGGTCATCGCATATGGCAGCGCACGACATAACACGTGCCACCAGAACAGTGGGCCCTCGCTGAGCCGCACACAGCCGGCCCATCTACGGCTCCCCCAACCACCCTCAACTCTCCCCCGTTACCCGCTTTCCTTCATGGACACGCGAAATCTCTCCGCCTAGACGGCGCCTGGGAACGTCACGCGCGAGGTTGCACTGAAGGCCGAGAGCATATGGAGTGAGATGCGGGTGCTCCAGGGTTTCGATCATCCCAACTTAGTAAGTTAGGTCATATTTCGCCACCCTCCTTGTCTCCATGATGCGCCCGCGCGTGCCCTTGTTTATCTCCTGACATGTTTGGTTGTCTTCCTGTAGGTCAAACTCTACGAATGGTTCGAGTCACGGACAAAATACTACCTCGCTTTCGAGCTCGCTGTCGACGGCGAACTCTTTGGGCGTCTCAGCCAACGCAACCACTTTTCGATACGAGATACCGTAGCCATGCTTTGGTTCGATCATTTCTCACCTGCTGATAGCAGTGCGAGACTGATGCTTTTCGTATTATGCCCAGTACCTGCATTACCACGGCATCGTCCACCGGGGTCTCAGGTATGTTGCTCCTCCCTTGGTCATTCAACCTCCAATCCTCTGCGAGATATTTGGTTCTAATCCATGGCTCGTGAACAGACCAGAGATCATTCTTTTCCGTACCAAGGACCCACCATCGGATATCGTTATCGCCGACTTGGTGTGTACGTCCCTTGGACTTTCTCACCGGAAACGTGTCTCATATGCGTGTCATTTTACTTTGCAGTTCCAAGCACCTCGATTCCTCAGGAGAACTGCCCACCTCCATCGGAGGAGTTTGAGTTATGTCGCACCAGAGGTATTCAATCAAAGGGGGCACGCCAAGCCTGTCGATCTTTGGTCAATAGGGTACGGTTACTTGCTCTCCTTACCGATCATTCATAATGCGATCGAATGTTGAGTACGCGTTGCGGATTCACCACTTACGCCCTCCTCTGCGGATACATGCCCTTCAGGCGTATTATATGACGGTGATACGGCAGACCGACAGGCGAGGGTAATCTTCCACAACAGACAGTGGAAGAATGATTCCGACAAAGGTACGCCCACGACCATCTCGTCATATGTGGGAAGCGTTTATCTGACTCTCGCGCAACCAAGAACTTCATCCGTGCCCTGCTTTATCCCGACCCCGCGCCTCGCCTCACGGCTGAGCAATCATTGTCGTATACATGGCTCACGAGCCTCGCAACTCCGACGAAACATGATTTGTGCGGCCTGCGCGAGAACTTTGATCCTCGGGCTCGCTGGCATAACGCGATCGACCCGGCGGGCCCTCTTACAGTTTGTGAAGAGTAATGGCGCGACCAACAGCAAAAAGGACCAACTGCTCAGCTCCGATGAGGAAGACGAACACAGGAGCAGACGTGGGCCGCCGTCGTGGCACGTGATGCCAGAATCGGACACCAAGAGAAAACAGCACTTGTGGCTTCCATCGCTGGAAGATCGCACCCCTTGGAGTGGGTTGGTTGGGCTCATGGCGAGGGGGACTCCAAGAGCAACGAAGACGATAATACCTCCGATGTCATTTTCTGATGCCCTTAATAAAGCCAGCCCTGTTGAGGAGGCCGAAAAGGCACGAGAATGGGATATACCCTGCACACAGACACTGACGACGCCACAGCAGCGGAAAATGGATGACGAGGATGAAGAGGAGGAAAAGGTAGAGCTGCATATGCCTGGGTCGTTCGACTTTGGGGATCACGACAGCCGTGTGGCACGTAGGGCGTGTGCGGGCCCTCCCGATCCGTTCGGTGCTGTGCTCGGGAATTTGTTTTGGCGGATGCAGCTGAGATGGTGGTGCCGACAAGGACACCCTTTCCTTAACTTCTTTGTTTTGATCTTATGGTCACAATCCCGTTCTCCTGCTCTGGTACTGGTGCTGTGTAGTTTGTTTTTCTGCTCGGTTCGGTTTTGGTTGTACAGTCCACATGACTCGTTGTCCCCCTTGAATATGGGGTCAGTGCGAATCGTACCGTAGAGCAACGTAGAGCGATGAAAGTCCCCCGAGGAATCGCTGCGATAGAACGCAAAGATAATCCCCTCATTCAGCCGCGGTCGATGGTAAAAGGCTAACGCAAAAGGAGAAACGCTGGAATGGAGAGCAGCGGAACTCAGATGAAAGTAAAATAAGGAAACGTAGGAGATTAAGTCTATACACGGCAAGAGTCGTTCCCAACATATACGTGGTCCAGGCGTGCACGACGTTGTGACGTCGGCCAATGAGGTTTTGAGTAACGGGCGTAAGGATTGAGGTACGACGAAAGGGGGAAGACCGTTAGGGAAAGGGTGCGAGCGAGAGGGCTGACGGGAGTTCGGGGGACGTCACGTGGTTGACGGTGCTCGATTCCATTCCAGGCTACGGCGCGTGCATTCTTTTTTTTTTGCATTGACTTGCATACATTACACCACGGAGCTCATCATCGCGATCGCCACTCAACTCGATGTCCATTCTCTCGTCTGTTTCAAGTCTGTGTGCGCCTCTGATCTTCCTTCCCATCCTTCTTCCTGCTAACCGGTTTATTTCGGGCTAACCTCAGCATCAGACATGCAAGGTGTTCCAAGATACCGTCACTGGAAGTCAAACATCTTTGCAATATGCGCTCGCACTCGCCGCCCGCAGATTATGTGACGGTCCGCCGAGTCACATTTCCGTGCTGAGCCGGCTCGAGCTCGTAGAAGCGTATGAGGAAGCGTGGCACACGTTTTCGTAGAGCGACCATCTCACCAGTGGGCTTCCTTCTCCATACGAAGCCCCGTACATCTCTGGCGGGGCTCTCGTGCTGTCTATCTGTGAAGTCGGGGGGAGGAGAAGTTAGGTCTTTCGTTGTCCAGTCCATCTCGTCGCCCCTGCGTATTCCAGAACGCCATTGACGGATCGATTTCGACTTCGTCGTCTTGTGCTTCATCATTGATGCGACGCAAGACTTTTTGGCGGTGGTGCCAAGACACGATAGCACAACCTTTTGTGCTCTTCCCTTATATATCTCTCATGCGCGTATACTCATCGGCTTTACCATGCAGCGGACTTGTGCGCGCGCTGTCCACTAGTCAGTCGCACTCCCTCTCTGCTAATGGGGGAGTCCTTCGTTTGGAAGTTTCCCGATACCCTTTAACGGGGAATAGCAAACACGGGATATGTGGATGCTTTCTCGGCATGACCACCCGGACTCCTGGAGAAGCGACGACTTGGACGATCGTCTGTCAATTGGGAACTGGAAGACGGGCATCCTTCTTGTCAACATGGTACGAGCCTTTCCTCCACAAATCTCTATCGGGAGAACCACCTTGATTTGCGAACGCTTGATCGCGCAGCCGATCCGAGCGGGGAGCTGGTTCGATCCCGTGGTTTCGTTCCTCGATAATCGCCACTTTGTGATTCCTTCTGTTCTCGCTGAGCTCCTGAGCAAGGTCCTCCTGAACATCTACTGGCTTGCCCTCAGTCTGGACGGCAGCAAGTACCACCACCGGCGGTCATCCGCAACTACGTCCTCGAGCACATCCGCATCCGCTACTTCTTCCCACACGTAAGCGCCCGCGACGGCGCGTCCCTGGGACACTTTTACGCGGACGCGTCGCAACGCGTGTTTGGCGTTCAGATCTCCAAGTTTTTCCCTTTTTCAGTGCCGAAGATGTATGGGAGGCTAAGGCGGCTGCCGAAGATGCGGTGGCGAGGAGAAGTGTGAAGGGTGCAGTGTTTCAGTACATGTGTGTTGGCGAAGAGTGGTAGGGGTGCTGCAAGGGCATGTGACGTTGTCACCTGCAGTTGGACGGAAGCGGCCGGAGTATCCAGCGTGAAAAGCGTGACGGGTAGTGAGGTTGGATTCCGGCGGAGAATATATGTACGCCTCGTTTGAGTTCCATTGACAGCTTTCCTTGGAACACAGCCAACCGTTCATTCTCCCACTGCTCATTCGCTGTTGTGCTTATAACCACTGACAAGTACGTCGAAACTCTGGCCGTAGCTCTGTTGCGAAAGGACCTAACTCGTCACTCATGTATCGCCTTCTCGAATCTCCAGTTCTATCTCCGATTATTCGTCCCATCTGTAATGCCCACTGCCAAGGTCTCAAAGAGGAGGAGGGCTGTCGCATGTCAACGGAAAGATCGACGAAAAGGGGTGTCTGGCGAACCCCCAAATTCCTCTAGGACCGTGACGATTGTAGAGTTAGCCAATACAGCCCAACCTGAACCCTTCACACGAATTACTATCAGCGCGCTCCCCGACAATGTGCTCCTGGAGATATTCGATTTCTATTTAGATGTATTTCAATGGATTCACACTCCCACTGGCGAGAGGCCCGTTCCACGGTATGAAGATCTATGGCATACGCTGGTACATGTGTGCCGCCGCTGGCGATGTGTCATCACTGCTTCACCTCGGCGCCTAAATCTTCAGCTCCTTTGCACCGAGAAACGACCCGTCAAAAGGAATGTCTGGCCAGACTTGCCGATTTTGATAAATCCCAAAATCCCAAAGTCACGAAGGTCACGAAGTCAGGGCATGAATATCATTATGGCCGCACTCAAGCAACAACACAATCGTGTCTCTCAAATTGCCATCTCGGATATTCCAAATTCACTGTTGAAGAAGTTCGCAGCAACTAATCAAGACGCCATTCCCAGCACTGATAGATCTGACGCTTTGGACGACAGATGAAAGTGCACTGGTACTTCCCGATTCGTTCCTGGAAGGATCTGCGCCACGTCTTCAATCACTATGCCTCCGAGGCATTCCATTTCCGGCATTCGGGAAACTACTTTTGTCCTTCTGTGACCTTTCCAGGCTTTCCCTTGACAACATTCCCCATTCCGGTTACATTTCACCTGATGCGTTGGTCTCTGGCCTCTCCGGGTTGACGAGGCTCCGATTCCTTACCCTTACATTCCAATCCCCTCGATGTCGGGCTGTCCGAGAGCGCAGAGTCCCTCCTTTTCTCACGCGCATTGTCCTCCCCCCTCTCTATATGTTCGACTTCAAAGGCGATAGCGAGTACTTGGAAGACATGCTATCCCGAATGGAGATCCCCATAGTAGATGTTCGGCTCAGGATAACATTTTTCAATCAATTGGTATTCGACACGCCACTACTCCGCAACCTCATCTACCGCGTACAGATGGTCGGGGAATGTCGGGCAGAGATATCCTTTTCTAGTTGCGGCGTACACTTCACCCTTTGTTCGAAATTCGGGCGACCTGAGCAAGTAGTAGAGTTGGGGATCTCATGCAGACCGTCAGATTGGCAGCTTTCTTCACTCGCTCAGGTCCTTGGGTTGTCCATTCGTTCCTTCCCATATTTGAAACGTCTCGAGCTCCGCGAGGATCATCATCAACCACACTGGCAAGACGACATAGAGAACGCGCAATGGCTAGAAATTTTACGCCCGTTCACCTCTGTGAAGGATCTGGTCCTGTCTGGACAATTGGTTCAACTAGTCGCTCCCATCCTGGGAGAGCTCATTGGGGAAAGAGCAACAGAAGTGTTGCCTGCGCTACAAGATATTTTTGTACCGGGTTTCTTGCCATCGGGATCTCTTCCCTGGCAGAAAGCAATTGCGCAGCTCATCACCGCACGGCAGATCTCTGGTCTCCCTGTCACTGTTCATGACCTGGTAAATACTGTTGGTGATACATAAGCGTTTTCTCTGTTTTCCGTCACCCTAATGCTTCATGTCGTCTACGTTTCGCTACCGATTCTCCCACACTCGTTCATGTTTGGCCCCTGAGACACCAGTTACTATACATTTCTGAATCCTACCATCATTGTGTTCTGATCTCGTTGAATGTCCTCTTGAACCCAGTATAGACTGCGGCACGCGGTGCATCAGGACACTGTACTCATCTAGGCGATTTCGAGTCTGCAAGAAGTGTGCCGTAGTCTCGAATACAAGTGATTCTGCGATAGATTTTGGATTCTGTTCGACCGTCAGGGTGACTCAACGAGTGATAATGTATATGAATTGGTACTTTAGATGAGGAGATCATATTCTTTTCGCAGCAATCTCAGTTGCATGTGCCGCCACAAACTCCCGAGCATACCACCCGTATCGAATGGATCGACGGGACCGTACTACCCACCACCTGCGCAATGTCGTTGCCGCTGCGTAGTTTGTCCAGGGATGGCATTCACCCTCCATCCCGCGCGCAGTCTTTGCCTCTACCTCGGATGCAGTCGCCTTCAAGTTGGTCTTGGAGGGGGTTATTGGAAAGAGAAACGCGGATGCACACGGGCGACGTCGTCACCTTTTGTTATATTTGTTGTCTCTGTCGACACGAATCTCGCCGGTCCGTATCTGTGGCATGGAATTCTAATGGTCCAAGTGACGACAACTGCTAGCGTGTAACACGCTCGCGTGTGTAAGTGTGAGTTGAGTTAATAATAAAAGAGGTTTTATAAGATGAAAAAGACGAGTCCTTCTAAGGGCTTCACGCAAAACTAAACCGGCCCAAAACGTAGGTAGTTTATTTGCGAAAGTCTCGTA
>Ga0307512_10002043_pt1 | contig 26633 bp, 23 predicted proteins | sample 14_EM_MG_FD_200267 | JGI IMG/M metagenome (GOLD analysis project Ga0307512, IMG submission 200267) | Populus trichocarpa ectomycorrhiza microbial communities from riparian zone in the Pacific Northwest, United States - 14_EM | ecosystem: Host-associated > Plants > Roots > Unclassified | place... | reverse complement strand
TTTACCAAAAATATTTGGGAAAGTACGTATTTCAAGATATTTTGAAAGACCCGAAACTGACCTTCATATAGCGGAGAATGCTTGCTGTATTTATTACGCAGACACCTGGTCGTCGAAACAATTGCATTGACTGTCAAAAAGCCAAAGTCCGCATTGCAGTACTACCCATTGTGGATGTGAGGACAGGATGGAACTTGACACTGGAGTTGCTCGAGCGCACCAACAGAATACGAATATTCACATCGGAGTGGCCTGAAAATGCATAATACAGTGCTTACCGGCCACTCTTCGCCACACGTGATTAAAGGACCATTGTCAAGCACGTCATGGATGTATTGAGGCCATTCTGATACTCGACCCTGTGGATTCCAAAGAGGCATATTGTCACATTGCATCACGCTATCACAGTCTACAATGACATGTTCAATCGTATGGAAGGCATTATGCAATTCTTGGCAAGGAAGATGACTCAATGGAAGGAAGACTTGTCCTTCGCCGTGAAGTTAGCTCTACAAATGAGGTGCAAATACTTCTCTGATGTGACTCCAATGACTTGTATACTTGTCATTTGAGCACATAGTCTCGATCCTTGGCGGAAGTTGTGATCATGTAGGTAGTGGGACAAGGCCATGGTTCATAAATCTGAGGACGCGACATCCTATACTACACAAAACCATGAGGCCTTTCTGAAATAAGTGGAGTATGATTATTGTGCTGAATATCGATGTGTGCCAGGGAATATATTGGAAAGCATACCGAGCAGCAATCTCGTCCGCTCCATAACGGCTTCAGGATCCTATCCATCATCCTTTGATGCTTGTGATTTGTCCAGCGATGATGAGAAATATTTCTGGCCTACCAATGTGGCTGAAATGACACCCGGACAAAGCGATGGCGCAGCATGCTTATCGACCGCCTCCAGGCTCCATTTGAATTTGCCGCCTGAAGCACCAAAGAACTGGGGGCAAATTGATCCAAATCTCAATCATTACCACTCCAACCCAATGGAGATTAGCAGTACAGTTCAGTTACCAGACGTAACCGACTGGTGGCGCCAACAGGTGTAAACTCACTCAAAGTATGCCGATCTCTCCGATGTGGCACACGACATCGCTTCTATCATACCACATGGTGTCCGAGTGGAGGCAAGTTTTCCCCTTGGGCGGGATGTTATTGGCTGAAGGTAGTCAAAATCACTGGTGAGACCCTTCGCGATAAGGTCATTGTAAGGCAGTTTCCTCGAGCCAATCCCGGGATTCGAGCAGACAATGACCCAGTATTGGATACGATAAACACTGAAAATGACTCGGAAATGAAGAAAGAGGCAAAGGAATACATATTGCACAGAATGACCAGGGTCCACAATGTTTTGGAGATGTGGCAGGGCAGCCAAAACGTAAGTGCTACACAGATGCAGGATTGCGCTCAAAACAGACAGATGATAGCCGTAAGATACATTTCCGACACGGAAGAGATCGTCAAAGCATCTTGGTCACTCTTTCAACATGATGGTGCGGCTGCATTGAAATTGTCAGAAAGATCACCTTTTCCACCAGCTTTGTCTGCAAAGAACATCCCTGGAGGACCAACTCAAATATTAAATGTCCTCTGAATCAGAAGAATCAAGCATCATCCAGTAGAAAGTGATGAGGATAGCACACCTGAAAGCATTTCGGACACCGAAAATTGCCTAAACTAGAATCGCGACCTGGATAACTCAAATAAGAGTGAAGACCATTGCGCGGCAGACGATGAATCTGATATAGATCAACACAATGGCATCAATGATTCGGAAAGCTCAGAGCGGTAGGAAGTGAGTGCCACGCCAAATGTTCCAGGATCAGTTCGGCCAACACAGAAGTGAAGGAGACTTGCTGAAACGATGGTCCGGACGGTCAATGCAATCGATAGAAGGAGGCCCAAGGGACTGAAGAAAAAGTTGGTCAGAATACGTCAAAGGTTAACAAGCTTCTTTATGTAGCTTGACAGAGATATTCAGTTAGAGATATATTATGGGCAAATGGTGAGCAGTAGCTTGTGAATATCGGTTGATAACCAGATGTATAGCAGGCGCAATGAATCTTTCGGCAAGACATATCATTGTTATGTGTGGGAGAGTTAACAGTGTAAGAATATTACTGCGCTCGGCTTTGCCATAGCATCATGTCTTAATCTGGCAGGGAGTCAACCAATAAGTTCAAATCATGATGAAAACAATTATTGATGGCAGCAGATGTCGAATGGACAATACATAAAAATTAGCGTCAATGGAGCGTCAACAATGCGGGGTCTTGCCAGTACAGTAATTTACGAGTGATTTGGTGGCTGTCATCCATAACAAATGCATTCGCAGCTTCTATAGGCAAAAGGGATAACAACACGGTCACTGCCCCATTCTGAGCATGAGCGTCAACGGAGGGTCAACAATTTTTAGTTTTGCATCTTGGGTAATTTATGTTCCGATTGATTGAAGACATCCATATATGAGATATTGCCAGGCTTTGAACGCAACAACAACAGGAACATGATCACAGCCGAAACCAGAATATGAGCGTTAAGAGAGCGTCAACTGTGTTAGGTCTGGCATATTTGGTAATCAACGCATCGAGTGGATCTTCATTCGCATAACAATATTATTGACCACCTTGGCACGCAACAATACAATATATACAATGTAAAACACAGATTCTGAATTAATCAATATTGCAAACTGCAATACATGCAAAAGCGAATTATTGGTTGTTGAACACATGATTTTGATAAGATACAATTAACAAACAGCAAAAACAAGAGCCATATTTGAATCTATAGATGGACCCACTGGGTGACCCGATGACAACGTGCCCAATTCAGATGGGTCAGGAGTTTTCCATTGAACCTTACCCGAAACGACGGTTCGGGTTTATCGATGAGCTGGACAGCCATAGTGGCAACGGTTTGGTTTGGACATGGACGTGGACAAGAAGTGACGGTCCGGAACCATTGCTAACACTTGAGTCAACGACAATGAACTCTCCAGATTATTGAAGATCCAGTGCAAGTCTTCAATGCCATCATAGCAAAGGGGTTGCTGTGAACATCCATTTCTATTGCACCTCCAGACTGAGTATATCCCACACCATATGCATAGTGCAATCACAGATGTCAATTTTAACCATCGTGCCAGTAGCATTCCTAAACTTGCCGATTGGGGTCCTGCTCATTCTCAACCTGGGGGCCCCATTTACGAAAACCCAATGAAATATGCCTGGGCCGCAACATTTTGAACTGTTGGCTTTCTCTTGGTCGAACCACTGGTAGAAACTCTCCATGGTTGTGATGATAACTTTTCACTACGGTTTGATGTGAAGTGTGGCTAGTGTTAGCAACGGGTCCGGGTAATCCACCAGCGGTCCGGGTGTGGACCGCATAAACTGTTCGGCTTGGTTCCAGACCCGTCCAATGAACTGAACTTCTCCATCTTGGCCGGGTTGTTACCCAGACCGGACATAAACCCGTGGTTCTTTGACCGGGTTTGTCATACTGCAGAGGCTCATTATGATCAACTCAGAACTTCGGCTCCAATCAAGTATTTGAGTTGTGATTATATCACAATATGCTATATATGTAAATGATGCAGTTTTGGATGCTCTTTATCCTCGAATTCACCAATTTGCGATCCGATGACCATTCATTGAGTTGCAATGAAATAACGCGGAAAATTCGACGTCTTTTGCAGCGACTCGATGAATAGTGATCGGATTGCGAATGGGTGAAGGGGAGGTGAAAGAGCATCTAAAACTGCATCTTTTGCGTATATATCATATTGTGATACAATCACAACTGAAATACCTAATAGGAGTCAAACTTCTGAGTTTGCGGAAATGTGGAACCAGCCAAAACACCTTGGGTTCAGTGGTGTTTGGGTTTTTGATGGGGTCAAACCCGGTGCAATGGTTGCAGTTCGGTTCCAACCCGGACACGGAACCGAATTGACAATTTGGAACTGTTGCTAACACTAAGTGAGGCTCGATGCGATGTCCTCCTCCCGGAAGAAGTTCTGAAATGGAGATGTGGGGTTAACTCAGTGAACTTAGTCACCAGAGCTTCCCATTCTGCCAGCATTAGTTTATGGCTCATTTATACTTAGCTTGAAGTAACTATAGTGGTATGTATTCCGGTCATACCATAGAATTAATGTTGGGATGTGGGCTTCCTACCATAACATTCATGGCACACTTCTGACCTTCTCACACTGTACAATCTCTGGGTTATGGTCATTCATGCCCATCTCCCATTTGTTGATGCCAGGAGGTGGATTCTTAATCGTTTGTTCATAGATGTTACCCAGGTGACATATTCAAGCCAGTGCTGTCAGAGTCTGATGATTGTTTGTGTGGCAAACAGTATATCAAAAGCACAGCAGAGTGTAACATTGCAAGGACTGCAGTCGTCAGCCAATAAACCACCTTGTCTGAAGCTATTCTCGTTCTCTGCCATCCAATTCACTGCAACAATTATGTGTGATTGTAACTGGGTGGGTTTATACAGTAGCTTAAAAGTTCTGGTCTCCAGGGTGAAGCCTAATGCTACAATTGACTCTTTCAAATTTTCTCCCTGAAATCCCTGGTCATCCATCAGCTCCGCTAACTGGCATGGAAAAATCAGTTTCATTCTAATATTCAGGTAGAGGCTGAGCTCTGTCAACAGCCCTGATAGTAGCTCTGACAGTGGCTGAGCTCTAACAGTAGCTCAACAGCTCTGACAAAGATAGTGACTAACTGGTCCACATTGGCAATATCCACCTGGGCCTCCTTCACTGGTTGCGCATAGGGGTCGTTGGCTCCATATAAATTCAACTGGGCAATAATGTGGAAGCCAGCATCTACCTGATCTAATTCTTCCAGGTGCTGAATCTCCAAATCTTGCTACTCCAGTTTGACAGTATGGCTGGGGGAATTTCTTGGCGGTGCATTTGTAGTAATTGGCCTAATTCCTAGTTCAGAATTGTCCTCCAGCATCCGCAGTAGTTCTTCCTTCCTTTGCTCCTTCCCCTCCTCCTCCTCCTCATTATCAGTTAATGAATCACCACTGATTTCGTTTTCGGAACTGTCGAGTAAATCAATAAGTAAGGATTTGCATTCTTCTGCCTCTTGTTTGACCCTAATGGTCAATGTCGGTTCCATGTTCAGGGGGTTGGTCTTGATATATTCAATTCCATTGTTGGTGTCATCCACCATGCCCGTGTGATTAATGGTCACAAATGTCACCATCAGACGAGCTTCAATTTCAGCAGAGGTCAGACAGTTGTTGCGACTCAATTCGTCCAATGGACTGTCAATCTGTGCAAATCTGCACAATGGACTATCACCCTGAGTGGACATTGTGCTCACCAAACAGAAGTCAACAGCCCTCAGGGCGATTGCCCGTTCATATTGCCGAGTTATCCAGGCAACAAGTTGATATTAACACTTCGGCATTTTAGGATTCTTCGTAAAGTCTGTCAGAACTCGAGGCTTCTTCAATTTTCTGAGCAATATCCACTGGCTGATCAAATTCCATCCATGTGATAAAACGATGAATACGGTCTTCTCAGGCATTGTGGTATTGATTTCCAGGTGAGGTGCCTCCCGCAGCAAAGTGAGCCGGTGAGCTTGTTGCACCATGTGATGTCCTCCTGCTGTTGATATATATCAGTGAAAGTTGCAAGGAATCATGTGCACCATTCCATGCGAAAAAGGGTTGGTGGAGAGCTCTGCCAGAGCTGGTGATGTGAAAAGGGTCGAAGCTAAGTGACTGAGTATCCCCTGAAACTGTCAAACCCGGAGGCGACAGTATTGTGGATGATACTGGCAGTCATGTAGTTCCTCCACAAATGGTACTCATTCCCCAACCATCAGAATAGACCCTTCAACGCAATTAGTGTTAGCAACAGTTCTGGGTTACGCGGCTGCGGTCCAGCTTGAAACCAGAACCGAGACCCTGGTCGAGGTTTGGGACCATGGAAGCACTGAACTGGGTAACTATGGCCAGGTTAATACCCGTACTGGACCAAATACTGGCGGTTTTGGCCAGCGTCAAAGTGCACTGCAGTTCCGTTTTGCAGTTGTTTCAATATTGGCTGCAATTATGTTATCAAATTCTCATCATATTATGACATGGTATATACGGAAATGATTCAGTTCAACCAGCTCTCTCACACCCTGGTCTCCAATTTGCAATCGGATAAATATTCGTTGAGTCACAATGGAATAATAGTCCAAATCCCTCCCTGATCGCGGGTTGTCAACAGCGACTCATCAAATATTTCCCAGATGCAGAACTTGTGACCAGCAGGTGAACGAGCTCCTAAAGCTGCATAATTCACATATAGATCATGTTGTGATATGATCAGAACTCACAAACCTGACTGGAGTGAAACAGTTGGGCTCACATGGGCCGTGTTTTCAGGCAGGAACTGGCCCAAAAGCTACGGTCAGGGTTTTTCATGTCATAAAATCAGTGGCAACGGTTTGGATCGGGCTCGAACCCTAACCCCGAACCGTTCTCGTGGGTTGAAACCGTTCCTAATACAAGCCTCAATGAGTTTGAACTTGTAATTGTTGTTATACTACACCCAACATAAACATCTGAAGTGAGTTTCATCGGTGAAGTTGGAGTGATCTGAATATGGTGTATTGAATCACCTGATGTAATCTTCATCTTTTTGCCGGGGCATGATGCAATGTTTGGCTCCGTGGCAGGGCTCGTTGCGGTCTTTGGCATTCTAGGGGGGCTTCGTGGTGCTTCGTTGGGTGCGTTGGTGGCCCTTTGGGTGCCTCTTCACTGAAAGCATGAGATAAGTCTTCACATTGTATGGATATCATCAATGATTATCTCCATGTCAGGTGTAAGTCCCAGGAGATCTCACACGATTCAGCAAGGATGTCCAAGATGTAAGAAAACTCCAATTGCTCAGATTGATGTCAGTCGATGTTTGAGACTCGATGTCAGAAACCTGATGTCCGAGATTCAATCCCAGAGTCAGATTCACTTACATGATTACACATCTTCGCTATGCCTTGCGCCTGGGTGTTCAATTTGATATTGGTGTATGAACAGATAGTCGATTTGTCGTGTTGCGTTTTCGATTCCTGGACTGCAGCAAGGCTTTCAGTGAATGCAGCCTGGCTACTCACAGAATCTATGTCCTGGGTTGTCTTCTTCTTCAGTATGGAAGCACAGATTTCTTCGGTCGTGTTTAAAATGCTGGTAGACAATCTCCATTCAACTGGTGGTGGTGGTTTCTAAATGACGGCTCTTTCGTATATATCACAGTCACTGAGTGGATATGAGAACCACTGAGTGGATATAACGGTCATCAAGTTAACATTGATTGATATGAGTGAATAGATGGGGATTGAAAGTGTTATATACCAACTAGTACTATTAGATGTGCTCTGACGCACACTTGAAGGGATGACTCCTCCAATACACGTTCTCATGGTAATGTCAATATGTAAGTCGATCCGGTTGAGATTATGCCATAGAGTGAAGTGCAGAGGGTCTGAAGAAGGAAAGTGCTAGTTTGTTGAGTCAAGTCAAATAGAAATGATGCAACAATGTCAGTGGTCTTATTGAATGCCCAACACAACAGAGTTCGGAAAGTGAGAGGTTGTGTGGTGTAGAAATGCTGATCAGTACATGGCCGAAAAATTAACTCACACTGTTGTGTTCAGGATACCCGAGTATGGATCTTAGAAGCGGAACTTCCCACACAATGAACCAATGGGGGTTAAAGATAGTTTGTGGTGCAACAAACGTCATGAGGCTAGGCTAGAATTGAAATCCATTCTGGGTAGGCTCAATATACAACATCAGGACATATGATGGGAGCCTCATTATGATCATTTCCAGGGGTAGTGGAACTCTCTTGTAACCTATCGACTTCAACGATTTAGTCCTGTATTTGCACTCCATGTGGCCAGGTGTTTTCACAACAATGTGGTCTCGCTTGTCACTGCCGTTCAATTCATGTGTGTCTTCACCCAAATTCCCACAGTCAATCCATGTCAGATGGGCTAGACTATGAACTAGCAGACAACATTTCCCTATTTGATGATGATACACAAATCCAGCGATCTCAGAAGGAGATATTCCGCAATGCCGGAACACCAATCGATGACAAAGTATGAGTTCAGTCTTTTCAGTATGACAACTGGGACTGCCCTGCTCCATTCGCTACACCCCAACAATCGCAACTTTGTCATTCTCTTTTGGATACCAACCTAGGTAAAACGAAACTCAACAACATCCTCAAATGAAGAGTTATTGTCCCCAACACCAATAATGAAAATCTTGATCAGCTCTATAATCTCATTGCGTGCATGAAAAAAATAAACGGTCTAGGATGCAGATGGGAGGAGAGATCTATTAGTATTGAAAGAAATGCTACTCCATTCTGCTATTGGAAACCCATTGCAGTGGTAGGATGTATTGTCGGACATTAGCTGCCTAAGGACCATCTCTCATATGCGGTGGTCAAACGAATGGATTTCGATGCTGAACGTATTGATGATGAGATGTGGACCACAGATTGGTGGTTGAAATTGCCGGCAGGTTTCGTCATTCTTTGAGAGATTGTTTCCAGAGCAGGCATTTTGGAGAGATCATGTCAGAGAGAGTGTATCAGAGAGAATATGTCAGTGAGCATCAGAGTTGGATCATCAGTGTGAGCCTTTTAGAGAGCCTGTCAGGGAGCCTGTCACAGAGGGTGTCAGAGAGTGTGTCAGAGAGCATGTCAGAGAGTGTCAGAGTCAGATTGTCCGAGATTGCATGTCAGAGTTTCATTGTGTCTGAGCAGATAGCATGTCAAGAGTGTCAGTGCCAGTATTGACAGGATTTCTCTAGATATTAGAAACTGATTACTAATTGCTAACTCATCTTAGGAATCTTTACCCGATGGATCAACAGTGGTCTCCATTTCACTGCGCAGTGACCAAACTATGCTGTCTATGACAGGTGGCCACAAAAACGACTCGGCCTGTTTATCTCAGTATCCGAAACCACTCTAACATGAAGACATGATCTGTTAAGATGAATGGATTGATACTAATCCATTGTTTACTGAAATGTCCAAATGGTCAAAAAGCCTACACCAATGAGTTCACCTGGTATGAATGAATTACAATGATATAGCACACTCTAGAGGAGCTGGCGAAGAGCAGAATAGCTGTTCCATGTGCAGACAGTTGAGCTTGTCATGCATTTCCCTGAATTGGGTCATTCCTTGCAGACAACCCAGAGGAGTACACCATCTCTATGGAGAAAAATGGTTCGTACCCTCAATGTGAGATATGTGCAGATGACATGTCCAGCTTCGCATGCAGGCCCAGGTGCCTCCATCCCCAACAATATGTCTATTTGTCAACAATGGGTGCTGAGGAGATGGAGTTGTGGAAGTTTGCTGACTGTCCAAATTTCACCAATGTCATTGCAGGTTGTAATATATATAGTTGCATGAATGTTGACTAGTTGCACCAGCTCCAGAAGGGCTTGTGTAAAGATCACACATGAGAATGGATTGTTGGGTTTCTGAAAGACATTTGAGCCCAGGAAAAGGGTTTGGACCTGATAGATGAATGATTTTCCATAATTCCTCACTTCACAGATGTACACCAGTTAAGAGACGAACTTACCCGCATGAAACAATGGACTGCAACTGTGAACAAAGATATGGTGCAGGTCTGGCGTCCCGCGCTTGCCCCTTGTCTGAAAGGGCATCCAAACCCCTATAAGTATATCGAACCTGGCACCAACTTCTGATTGACAGCCAGCTACCACTCCCACACTGAAACTACACTCAAATACCTTCAGGATGCACTTAGTGGCATCAGCAGCAATATCCACCTCTTCCTACCATATGTCAAGAGTCACAGTATGAGCAGCATACCCAAATTTCATTCTGTTCTCTATTATATCGAATGAATTAGAGAAATGGGCTCTGCCAATAACATAGACATCAAAACATCCAAAGCCACTCAGGGACTTCAGCGTTAGCAACAGTTCCAACCCAGTAGAACAGTTCTAGGTTAGGGTTGAGACCGGAACTGAAACGTTGAAATGGGTTTTACCACACAAAAACCCGGACCATTGCAATTCGGCTGGTTTTCCCACCAAGAACCCGGCATTTGAACCTTACAACATTGGCTCCAATCAAACATTTGAGTTCTGATTGCATCGTGACATAATCAATACCCAGAATATGCAGTTTTATCCGCTCTTCCACCTCCTGGGTTCAGATTTGCAATCCGACCAATATTTGTGGAGTTGCTATCAAAACCCTGGGAATTTGGCTTCATATTTGCCCTGATTTCAGAAGCCACTAAACGAATATCTGTCAGATCACAAATCTGAATGCTTGAGGTTAAAGAGCTCGTCAAACTGCACATGCTGCATATTCATCATGTCATGATATGATCAGAACTCTATAACTTCATTGCAGCCTATGCTGTAGGAACCTTGAAGTTAGAACAGTGGTCCAGTTACAACCCAGCCCAAAACCAATGGTTGAATGTGACGTCCCGGTAACAACCCCACCAAGGCAAAGCGGGTTCTGGTTTTTGGATGGGTCTGGAACAGAAAAGAACCATTTTTCTGGTCCAAACCCGGACCACTGACAGGTTACCCAGACCGCTGGCGGGTTACCTGCACCCATTGCTAACACCTCCCAGAGTGACTGTTGGCAACGATTAAAAGTGGCTCGAATGGTTCGTGGGTAGGGTTGGAACCGGATGCAAACTGTTGCAACTCCATCAAAAAACTGAACCACACCTGAAACTGTTGTTTTTGGCCTGTTCCACCTTCAAATACTGTTGCTCCAATTAAGTATTTCAGTTTTGATAGGTCACAACATGACCTATATGTTGAACATGCTGTGTTCAGTGCTCCTTCACCTCCCGGTCTCTGATTTACACTCTGAGTAATATTTGTTGAGTCACTGTGAAATATCATCGGACATTGCGCGTTCTTCACACTGACTTCATCAATATTGCTTGGATTGTACATCGGAGACCGGGACGTGTAAGAGCACCGAAAACGGCAAGTCTTACTTATATATCATTTTTCAATCTGATTAGAACTCAAAAACTTAATTGGAGCCAAAGTTCTGAGTCCCGGAACATGAGGCTCTGCTTCATGGACAACCCGGCCACAAAAACTGAGGTTTTAAGTGCGGTTCAGGTTGGGAACCGCTGGCCATTGGGCGATTCCATTCCGTGGCAGATTCTGAGCCGGACTGCGGCCGGGTAACCCTAAACTGTTGCTACCACTAGCCACTCAGAGCAACCTCATCAAGTATGGCCACTGTTCTTCCACCAAGGTTAACAATATTACACAGATGTTTCGATGGGAAACATGAATATTTCATATCATTTTGAGAGTCAGCATTCTACTGCCTATTGTAGAACCAGATCCCCTCTCGCCAACAGCCTATATATGCAGCAAGCTCACTCTGGGTGATTCTCCGACTTCTGAAAAATTATCACCCTGTTTGATACCTTACATCAACAGAGTTATGAGTAAATGCAGCATGATTGCAACTCTGACATCTCTGGAGAATATCAGCACATCAGTGTTTATTGATGCTCATACAGTCTATTTTTCAACATTTGAAGCCAATACGAGCGCCAGTCGAATCCTACTGACCTCTGGATTGCCTGCATCCTGGATTGTCCATCAAATGATACACTGAGTGAACTGTGTCACTATCACAATACAGCAGCAAAATAATCCAGATGCCGTTGTAGTTCAAATGGCATGGTTTGAGGAGAAGTTGGGTGGACAAGGCAATTGATTCAATGATAATTTGATAGAAGGAGGTTGAGTACCAGGAAATAGTAGTTGGGTATGCCGAGAAGAATATTGCCCTGCAAATCTGCAATATGCTTTTCATTTTAATGATAGAATTGATACTAGGAAAGCCAACACTCATGGGAGTGTAATTTGGCAGATGGTACATCATGACCAATTGCTAGTAGAGAATTTTGCAGTATTCATCATGTGTGATTCCAAACAGCTTCCATGGAATGATAATGTGTCGAGATACACTCCAAAAAGTACAACACATTGCAGATGATTCTTTGGTTTTTCCCCCATGTATCTTGTTCTGAGCGGTGGAGATAACCAAAACCTACTCAACCAGTACACATCTTGGGAATCACAGAACATGATATACTAGATGGCCCAGATATGTTGATCTCAACAGGAATACCTGGTATCCTGAGCCAGCACTTGTCAGTGCTGCCTTTTGCACCTTGTCAGAGCCAGAGTGCATGTCAGAGTCGCACTTGTCAGTCACATTTATAGCAGCCGGGATTGTCAGATCATATCAGAGCACACTTGTCAGAGCCATCCTAATCAGAGCCGGGATTGTCAGAGACCATGTTAGAGCCATACTTGTCAGAGTCAGGGTTGTTAGAGCCACATTATCTGAGCCGGAATTGTCACTGACTATGTCAGAGCATCCTTTCATAGCTGGAATTATGTGAGACAATGTCAGTGTGAGACTTGTCGGAGACACATTAATCAGACCTGGATTGTCAGACCGTATCAAACCCATACTTTCTACAGAACAGTGGTGATGAATACTCGGTTGTGTCGCAGTACGAAACTCATGAGACAGATGTCGATCATCGCAGGACAGTCACTTAGTGCTTATGTATAAGGCAAAACAAGCTATCCTTAGTAAGTGTATATTGCCATTAGTTGATAAATACGTCTCCAGTATCCACTTACTTCAGGCCAAGATGGATTTCAATTTCAACTGCTACCTTTGACTGTGTTAGTTCAAGATCGCTCTGCCGGAGTGGTTAGAGTCACCGGAATAAGTGTTTGCTGTGTAGTTGAGCATTGTGGATATCTAGTGTGAGCAACAGGTTCGGGTAACACGCCAGCAGTCCGGGTTCGGATCGTAAAAACTGGTCAGGTCAGTTCTTGACCCATCCGAAAAGCCAACTCGCTGCCCCATGGGGGGCAAAACCCAGACCCGTACCGATCAAGCCGCAGGTGGTGCCGGGTTAGGCTAGACCCCTTGGTTCCAATCTCCGGTTCTGCGTTTCAAGTTTTTCTATTGGTGGTCGCATTCAGATACCTTACTGTCATTTGCAAAATACTGACTATGGTACGGCATAGGCATATTCTGATGTATTGACAGCCTTTATATACAAGACAAGTGGAGGGACGCTCCCTACCCCATTCGGAAAATGAGCGTCAATGGAGCGTCAACAATTGATGGTCTTGCATCGGAGGTGATCCAAGTGGCGCTTAATCGCACGTATCTATAAACAAGTGGTTGGCATCCTTCCTAAGCAAATAAGCAACTGATATTCCCACAATAGCCTCCTGAACAGTAACAACTTAGTTCATTTACAAAGGTGCAACTAAGTGTTCACGAGCGTTGTAGACTACAAAAACAGCCAAAACTGAGTATCAGGACTTAAACAGCCACAGAGCACTTCAATAAACCATGATCGAAGGCCCAAGATCATTGACACTCCATAGACGCTCATTATGAAGATGTGGCAGGGAGCTTGTCGCATTGTTTCTGCCTATAAAGGATGGCAACACTTCCATTATGTGTAATTACTAACAAATCGTGTTTTTATTACACGACTTACAGGACCAAAAATTGTTGACGCTCCATTGAAGCTCATTGTCAAGATGGGGCATGGAGCATATCGCTTTCTTTTTGCCTATAAAGGTTGTCAATGCTCTCTTTATGTATAAGCACTACAAAACTACTGCTTAATTACCAGACTTACAAGACCTAAAATTGTTGAGGCTCTGTTGACACTCATTTTCAAGATGGGGCACAGATCGTGATGCTTTCTCTTTTGCCTATAAAGGATGGCAACACTTCCATTATGTGTATTCACTACCAAATCGCATGTTTATTTTGCAACTTACAGGACCAAAAAGCGTTGAAGCACTGTTGACGCTCATTTTCAAGATGGGGCAGGGAGCATCTCGCTTTCTCTTTTGCCTATAAAGGATCGCAACACTTCCAGTGTGTGTAATTACTACCAAGTCACGTTTTTATTGCCCGACTTACAGGACCACAAATTGTTGATGCTTGGTTGACGCTCATTTTGCCATGGGCATATCCACAATATACCATCAATTCATTTGGCAGAATATATCATGAATGGTGTCTTGACAGCCATTCTATTGTCTTCATGTACTATCTTCTATATCACTACTTTGTTCTATAATAATACATGTAAATAGATTTCATAAAACATACTATAAAGTGTCCGGTGATTGTAGATAATACTACACTCCAAAATCATGTTCCTTACAATCCATGTTCGTTTCCACTTGCAGTTTCACATAATCAGCTGCTGTCGTCAGCAAAATGGATGTTAGCTGTATTATCATGCAGCAGATAGTGCACTAACCAGTGGATGTTCCGTCATCAGTCCGCAAATCTGGAATAAAATCTTCATCGTGCTCACTATCCATGGTAGATGCATCATTAGTGAAAAATTGAGTGCTGGGTAGGCAAGTAGGTTTATATATATATCTGGCAGGTAGATTTGGGATCTGGAAACTTTGAGCGGCATGATTGTTACCAGGTGGCACAGGTGGCATTCCAGGTGGAGATGGCGTTTGCTTTTGTCTCGGCTGTTTGCGTCGGACTTGAGGAGGTGCACCTGTTCCTTTGCGCCTCCAGCCTGTCCGATGATTTTTCGCTGTGCCATTGTGGCAAGGAAGGCAGCCATCCGTTTAATTCTCATAAACCATTGCCGGGTGTCGTTCTATCGCAGCTTTCACCCCGCTATGGCGAGGAAATTGAACTCCCCACTGATTCTCTTCTCGGACTGCTGCGCAAGGTTTCTTGATCTGGTGTTGCGTTTCCTCCATTACGGCGCGTGAAAACCCTCCTTTGGCCATTTCGGCCGTATTCAAGACAAGGCGCATGTCTGTCTGTTCTAGCCGTACCCGACCTCCTTGCCTTGCCATAGTAGCAGCCATGTTGAAAACCTACAAGAAATTCGATGCTGCTTCTAAAAGTGAGAATTGGCAATTACCTCTACCATATATGCTTCTTTAGCCTGCTGTAAGGTGTTGAAAGCTGTTTTCGTCCTTTCTTGCGGACGCTAATGACGAAATTTGTCGGCAAGAATGTCAGAGCTGACAACATCGTGATGTTCAAATTCCCTGACCGTGCGGACACAGGCTTACGTTGACCATGGGGGTCTCCCGTTGCAGGCAGCAATATATTGGTCACATAGCTCCCTCCGTATACCTGTTGGTTATTATGCGATCAATTGAAGACCATCTATTATGATATGGACGTACTCACATGCCATTACAGGCTGCTTCTTGTTTGTGCTGCTCCCGGTTCTACGGACGATGGTTAAATGTGAGTCCTGAGTCATAGTTTCGGTGGCTACATCGTCATGTTTTTGGTAGCAACATCGTCAGCTTTACGGTGGACTAACTGGTGTCTGCATTGTTGCTGTGTCCCTTGAAGTGACGCATTGGATGAAGCGCCCGTCATTTCGCTCGATTTGGATCCGCTCTCACCTGTCTGAGGTGTTTGTGTAGCCATGAATTTCTCGTGCGGAAAAGGAGAGGAAGATTATATCCAAAAGAAGTCGCAAGTTCTGAGGAATATATAGTTAGCTGCCATTCAAAATAGACTTAGCAGCTGCCAACTTGGACGTTCTACTCATGATGAACTCGCCTGCGTATAGCAGCAGGTTGCAGGCGTTTCCAACAGTCCTGTGATTTGAACAGAGTCGGTCCAATATTATATGTGTGTGTACAGGGATGAATTGAAGTGTACAACAGCCGAACTCTCATTAATGGTACATATTAACAAGACATTCTTCGACGGAACGGATGTCTGGTAATGTTTGTCTCAAGAGATCACCACGATCGTACATGTAACTGACGCTAAAAATCAAGTCATTTTATACTGTTGTTATGACTATTCCCAATTTTGTGACGATCAAAACTCAGAATTTGCTTTGTTCACGTTGATCAAGCGTACTAACCTTGACATAAAAGACTAAGCTTGCCTCCATATTGTCCATATCTTGCAACATCCAACATCTCTCCCAACAACAGTCATCATGAAATACAATGGTCAATGCTCCAAACATGAACCTTTCCCCTCTCCCAGCAGGCTAATATGGCAAATCAACAAAGCAGTCCACACGACGATGTCATCCAGCGAATGGAGGGAAGAGCAGGTCGGAAGCAGAAAGGGTCCGAGCACTTGGAGCATTGGGTATCTTGCGATCCAGAAAGAAGCTTGTGGCGGAGAAATAACTAGCAACACACTTTTTGAGCAATGAAGAGAAAGAGCAATGGATTGAGGATTATGAGGAGAGAGAGACCGCGGTGGCAAGAAAGCAAGTTGAAGACGCAGAGGCAGCGATTAAGCAGAAGGCAGATGATATGCACAATGTTGAAAAGGCCAGATTGACCACCAGAAAGCCTGAACAGACTTTTGAAGAGATGCTGAATGCTATTGGAGACAGTCTGAGCGAACTTGCAAGGTCCGACGATGAGGAGGATGCGGAGTATGAGGAAGATGACGATCATACAGAGCCCGGCAAGCTGAGCGAAGATGACGAATCCGGCTGGGTGATGAGCACAAGCTCCAACACCGTGCAATGCCGCATGGAGAGGTGTAAGCAGTAGCAAGTAAAGCCTAACAAATAGACACAACCAGGATAAAAAGACGCGGCCAACTAATTCAGCAAAAGATATACGAAGTACTGAACGACCGATTTGAAGGTTCCAGCCGTTGTTAAGTCCAAAAGAAATCCAGTGGCAGCGGCACCTCCCCGGACAACATTTGGAGAGCATATAGAGTCACTTGGAATCGTCCCTGGAGTATCGCAAATGCTGCAAGGCACTTGTTGACCAGGAAGTAGCCATATGAGCGTCGGTTCAGGAAAACCACAGAGGCCCAAATGCATATCATGTCTCCTGCCCGGCACGGAGCCCGATTCGTAGTAGAATTTGTATGGGACGCCGGTTTAATTTGTAAGATTTTACCACTGCATATTGCCTCCCAAGCTAATTACCATATAGAAATCAGATTCGAATGACGAAATGGAGACTGCTCCGTAGTCTGCAGAGGAATAGATAGACAAATTGATATCATTGACGACGTATAGCTGCAAAAAGCAATTTTCGTTCCTATTTTGCTACTTGTCAGCTTTGCCTTGATTTCAGTGACCAAATTGTGAGACATGATAATGCATCTGTGCATGAGCAAGGGTCGTACGCACCATTTGAAAACGGTCAACTCCAAATCACACCATTAGACAACTAATAATCCAGTTATTATCATCCATGGCGTTGTTAAGTGCAAAAGCAATGTCTAAATTAGGGAGGAAATTTACCAACTACTTTTAAGTAAGTGATGTCATACGAGTCATAGAAAGAGCTGTCAAAGTGCAATACGAACTGGTATGCATGACAAACATCATGCTGCATTCCTCCATGCATTCAACTACATAACTCTCCACTTAGCACCGGTCCACATGGTCAAGATTTTGATAATTGTTTATGGTTGGTGATGGAAATCGAGGAGAAGGAGCTGGATCAGGAATGGTGAGACACTCAGGCGATGTTGATCAAAAATTAGTGGCTGGATCTGCATGCTGCAAATTACTGGCCGAAAGCACTGGAACATAATATGGCTACGTCATTTATCACTCATATCATGCATGTAGTGGTGAATCAGATAGTGAGTGGCGACAAAGCATCTGGATGCAAATAATAATATGCAGAAAGAATATATTGGTTGTCAATAAAGCAAATATACATTTGGACTACAATGATTGAGCTTACATTGACTGTGAGACTGTGTGTAATGTGAGCGTCAATGGAGCGTCAATGATTCATAGTCTTCCACTTTCGGCAATCACACGGCCACATAGTCACATCCTGACAAAGTGAATGTATCGGACGATTCTATAGTTACAAGGAGAAGTGGAGGGCTCGTCACCACACCCTAGATATGAGAGTCAACGGAGCATTAACTATTTTTCCTCTTGCATCTTGCATAATCCAAATGCTGGGAAATAACTCTCGCTCATAATCAGAGGATTGGCTGCCTTTGTAGGCAAATATGCTAGGTACGACATCAAAAATATCTCCTAATAATGGACGTCAATGGAGAGTCAACGAGGTTGGGTCTGTGACTTTCGGTAATCAAGAAGCAGTATAGTCGAGGCCTTAAGCAGTGAGTTTTTTGGTTGTCGTCATATGGCAAACGGAAAGCAACATGCTAGTTACCCGATTCTAGAAATGAGCATCAGCAGAGCGTCCACAATTTGTGGTCATGCATCTTGGATGGTCCTAGTGTTAGCAATCGTTCCGGGTTACCCGGGTGTCATCCGGGTTTAGAACCGTACCGGATAGTCGGGTCTGGGTTGTTACCTGGGACACAGGGGTACCCAGCGGGTTCGGGGATGGGTTCAAACCGGACCGCAGTTCCATTTCTCGGTGCCTACAACTTTGGCACCGATTATGTATTTCAATTCTCATTGTATCACAACATGATCTAGACGTGAAATGTGCAGATTGATGCCCTGTTTCATCTCCAATTCGCAGATTTGCGATCGGATCAATATTCGTTGAGTCGCCTGGAAATTAAGCCAAATATCACGCAAAAATTACCGGGTTTCCATCGCGGCTCAACGACCATTGATCTGATTGCAAATCGGAGAACGGGAGATGAAAGAGGGCATCAAACGGCATATTTTATGTATAGATTATGTCGCGATACGATTAGAACTCCAATACTTAACTGGAGCACAAAATGTTGTCTTTTGAGGAGCGGGTTATGTGTGGAAACCCGTTGCAACGGTCTGGAACCGAACCGGGAATTTGGACCCATTGCTAACACTACATAATCCAATGGCTGGTGAATGATATTTGCCCACATTTGACGTATCGGCCAACTTTCAACCCAAGAATGCTAGTGACAACATTGCGACTATCTCCTGGCAATAAGCATCAGCGGAGTGTGAACAATTTTTGGTCTTGCATTTTGCATAATCCAACGGCTGTGCAACGACGCTTACCCATATTTCATCTATTGGCCGCCTTTCAACTGAAAAAAGCAAGCCAAGACATCGCTACTCTCTCCTCAAAATGAGCGTCAACGGAGCATCAACAGTTTTTGGTCTTGCATCTTGCATAATCCAACAGCTGTGCAATGACACTTACCCATATTCCATGTATCAGCCGCCTTTCAACTGAAAACTGCTAGCAATGACATCGCAAGTATCTCCTAGAAATGAGCGTCAACGGAGCAACCACATTTATTGGTCTTGCTTCTTGAATGATCCAACGGCTGTGCAAAAACACTTACCCATATTGCATGTATCGGCCGCCTTTCAACTGAAAAATGCTAGCAAGGATATCGTACATATCTCCTAAGAATGTGCATCAATGGAGCGTCAACGTTCTTTGGTCTTGCATCTTGAATAATCCAATGGCTGTGCACAAACACTTACCCATATTCCATGTATCGGCCGCCTTTCAACTGAAAAATCCTAGCAAAGACATCACAACTATCTCCTAAAAATGACAGTCAACAGAGCGTCAAGGTTTGTTGGTCTTGCATCTTGCATAATCGAAGGGCTTTGCAACGATATCTATCCAAAATCAATGTATTTGCCACCTTGATATGGAAAAATGCTACGGGCGAAATCTCAAACACCTCTGAAAAATCAGCGTCAACGGTGCGTCAACGATTCTTGGTCTTGCATCTTGAATAATCAAAGGGCGGAGCGTTGGCTTCATTCTGTAATAGATGTATTGGCTGCCTTTACAGGCAAAAATGCCACTGACGATATCGCTACTGCCTCCTGAAGATGAGAGTCAACACTACGTCAACAGTTGTAGTGCTGGCGCAGTAACCTACACAGCAATGAAGTGCATTGTGTTGTACCTAAGTGGCATTTTTCACCGTCAGTCTTTTTAATACGTCCTTGTATACAATTTCACAACTATGCATGCAATATCTCACAGGGCTTACTTTTTTGTTGCTCGTAGCTCCAGAGTCAATATTTCAGTACCAGCATTCTTCTCAATAATACTGTCATAATTGACATCCTTTCAAGTCCAATTACGCAGCAGTCAAATTCCTACCGCCACGTCGGATTCAACATCATTCAATACCTGGTTGCTAGAGGTGATGATACCTTCTAAAAATGGACGTGTCTTTATTCGTGATTTGAACGACCTTACTTTACAAATCATATTTGATGCTTGGTGGGCTTCTATGAAAGTGGGCTCGAAGCGCTCTATTGCTTGGAATCATTCTAGACATGCGCCTTCATGGCAGTTCAATTTGCATTGCAGAATTGAGGAAACTGGCAGCCCTGGCATCATATATATTGTTTGTCATCAAGTTCGTCGCCATCCATCAGAACATGGGACCAGCTCAATGGGTAAACACGTGCTGGGGCAAGCGCACATCGCGAAGATGAAGGAATGAACAGAGTCGGAGGTCACTGAATTGACTTGTTCGACGGTCGATGAAGCAGCACTAGCCATGCTCATGAGGCAACGATGTCGCAGGATTACAATAGTAAGTTCGCAAAGGAAATTCATTGTCAACATCAACATTTAAGCTGTATTGACTGTGTTAACAGACAAATCACTCCAAACTGGCAGCTAAGGACTTTGTAACTGCCCAATTTCACCAAGACAATTGGAATTGCTACCTCATGTTAGGATATGTTTCGGCTCATATTCCATGGAACACTATATCAAACCTAGAGGTTAGGCAGTCATATAACGCATTACACAGCGAGCTGGTGCTACAGTGAGCCAGCACCCTTAGCATCATTTGTCGGAGGGAATACTCGCTGACTGTGGATGCAATTGAGAAGCAGTTGCCAACAAGAAATATAGTTAATTTAGCTTTGGACGGGTGGACATCAACAAACTAATCAGCAATAACGTTGGCCATTGCATACTATATGGATTGGAATTGGGCAAGGCGGGAAGTGCAACTCGCTTTCGATGATGTTAATAGCCTGTTCTTTTACTATTTCAACAGCTAATAAACGATAATAGGTCAAGGATCAACATAGTGGAGCTTGGCTAGCCATACATTTGAAGGAAGTGCTGGATCGTTTTGAGCTTGCCGACTGCTGCTTGCTTGGGAGTACAACTCATAATGCCTCCTCAAATTACTCGATGACTCAGGAACTACAATCCACACTTGAGGCCTCAGGAATCGAGTAGGCTCCATTGAGAAACCACATACCATGCATTGCACATGTCATTCAGCTTGCATTAGTTGCATTCATGAACAGTCTCGGTGTCAAAGGCCGTACAAAGTGGTGGGAAGCACATGAGCAAGATCAGCAATTTGGAGACAATCAAAGCCGAGATATTGGGAACAGTCAAAGTCTTCAAAAAGAGGGGAATGCTAGAATCAACAAGGTGTCTGCTATGCAACCAGGTTTGGCAAAGATCATTGAGAAAGTATGTATTTCAAGATATTTTGAATGTTCTAAAACTGATGATCATGTAGCAGCAAATGCTAGCAGTGATGATTACGTTGACACCGGGTCGTCAAAATGAGTGTATTGACTGCCAAAGCGCCAAAGTACGAATTGCAGTCCTACTTATTATGGATGTGAAAACACTGTGGAATCTGACATTGGAGTTGCTTGAGCGAGCCTACCGATTACGAGAATTAATATGCGAGTGGCCGATGAATCCCAAATACTGTGAATACCGGTCACTCTACACAACAGAGGATGAATGGACAATGATGAAGGACATCATGGAAGTCTCAAGGCCATTCCGATACTGCACTCTGTGGATGTCTCGGGGCATACGGTCACACAGCATCATGTAATCACCATCTATACTAACATGTTCAACCATATTGATGGCATTTTGCGAGCTCTAGCTAAGAAGAAAACTAAGTGGACAGAAGATTCATACTTCACTGTGAAGTTTGCGCAACAAAAGCTGACCAAATACTTTGCTGAAGTCTCTCCAACGACAGCAATGCTTTATATTTCGGCACAATTCGTTGATCCTGTTTGGATGTTGCAATCGTCTAGGAAGTGGGACAAAGGAATGGATACTAATCCTGAGAACGAGACTTCTTATACTACCCAATACCAAGTGGCATTTCTAAAGTATGTGGAGAACGAATACTGCGCCAATCACAGACAATTGTCGGTCACTAAACATGAAAACCTACGGTGCAATGACTTCATCCCTTCTGCAACTGCGTCTGAATCTGGTCAATCATCTTTTCATCCATCTGATTTGTCCAGTGATGATGAAGAATACATACCACCTGAAAATGTGGCTGAAGCGACACCCGGACGAAGTGATCGAGCAGGATGCTTATCTACAGCCGCAAGGCTCTGTTTCAATTCGCCACCTTGATCACCAAAAACCACTGGGGGCCAGTTGATCTGAATCTCGATGATTACCACTCCGACCGGATGGAGATTAGCAGAACATATTGGCTACCGCATATCACGGAATGGTGGCGTCAGCACGAGGAAACGCTCTCAAAGTATGCCGATTTTACCAATGCGGCACACGACATGGTCTCGATCTTACCACAAGGTTTCCGAGTAGAGGCCGGTTTTTCCCTTGGGCCAGACGTTATAGGCTGGAGGCAGTCAAAAACCACAGGCGAGATCTTTCTGGAAAAGGTTATACCCAGGCAGTATGCTTGAGCCAATAATGGGATATTGGCAGGCGATGACCCTGCATTGGATAGGTGAGAAACTGATAACGACTTGGAATTGAACAGAGAGGCGGAGGAAAGAAAATTGCACATAATGGCTAAGGTCAACCACTTTTTGGAGATGTGGCAGGGCAGCCAAAACCTACGTACTACACACAAGGTATCACGCACTGAAAACATGCAAATGACAGCCATAGGATACATTTCAGATACGGCAGAAAGAGTAGAACCATCCTGCTCACTCTTTCAACATGATTGTGCGGCTGCATTTGAATTGTCGGAATGATCACTGTTGCTACCAGCTCTGTCTGGAAAGGAACCTGATGGAGGACGAACTCATATATTGAATGTCCGCCGATTGAGGCGAATAGACCGTCATCCAGCTGCAAGTGATGACAACAGTGCATCCGAAAGCATTTCCGACACTGAAAATTGGCTCAACTGGAATGGTGACTTGGATTATCCGAACGAGAGCGAAGACAACTGTGAGGCAGACGATGAATTCAATGTAGAGCTAGACAATTGCTTCGAGCATCCGGAATGCCCTGAGCAGCGCGATGTGAGTGCCGCTCCAAATGTGCCCGGATCGATTCGGCCAACATGGAGGTCAAAGAAAAGCACTGACAAAGGGTTCGTGACGGTCAAAGCTACTGAACCAGAGCGGATCAGGGGAAACCAAAAAAAGTGACTCAGAAAGGGACAATATGGTTTCGGCAGTTTCTTTATGTTGCTTGACCGAGAATTTCACTTAGAGTAATATGATGGGAGAATATTGTCCAGTTATGTCGGAATGTAGGTTGATGAACACAAGCATAGCAGGCTAAATGTGTCATTCAATGTGATACATGACTGTTGATAGAATGAGAGCGACCAGTGCAAGAATATTACTCGGGCCACAGGATCTAGTCTCAATCAGGCCAACAAGCATCCAATAAGTATAAATAATTATCCTTACAATTATCAATGGCAGCAGATGTTGACTAGATGATACATTAAAATAAGCATCAACGGAGTGTTAACAATTTTTGGACTTGTAAGTGTGGGAATTGAATATTGATTCGGTAACTGACATACAAAACCAACGTGTTGGCAGTCTTTGTAGGCAAAACAGACAGCGACACGGTCACTGTGCCATTCTGAAAATGAACATCAACGTAGCATCAACGAATTTTGGTCGTGTAAGTAAGGTAATTAGAAATCAATTTGGTTGATGTTTCACATAACTAACATATTGGCAGCCTTTATAGGCAAAAAAGGGAGCAACACGGTCACTGCCCAAATCTGTGAATGAGCGTCAACCAAGCGTCAACTAATTTTGGTCATGTACGTAAGGTAATCACTGTTCAATTTGGTCACTGGTTCACTTAACCAACATGTTTGCCGCCTTCATAGATTAAAAAGAAACCGACATGGTCAGTGCTCCATTTTGAGAATGAGGGTCAACGGAGTGTCAACAATTTTTAGTCATGTTTGTAAGGTAATTAATATTCAATTCGGGAGCTGGTTCACCTAACCAACGTATTGCCAGCCTTTATAGGCAAAATGAAAAGCAACACGGTCACTGCCCCATTCTGAAATGAGCGTCAACAGAGCGTTGACTATGTTTGGTCCTGTAAATGAAGCAATCGGAACATTATTCAGTAGTTGTCTTGCATTACCGACGAATTGGCATCCCTCAGAATGAAAAGATGTAGCGCCATGGTCACTGCCTCATTCCAAATATCAGCGTCACCGGAGTGTCAATGATTTTTGGTCCAGAAAGGATCGCAATTGAAAATTGCATTTGGTTGCGGGTACGCAGACCCGACGTATTGGCAGTCTTTGTTAGCAAAACAAACTGCGCCACAGTCAGTGCCTAAGCATCAAAGTGAGCGTCAACGGAGCATCAACGTTTGTTGGTCTCCTAAATATGGCAATTAGAGATTGGCTTGGTCTAAATTATTTATAATTGACTTATTGGCAGCCTTTGTAGGCAAAAGAGCAAGTGACACAGTCACTGACCCATTCTGAAAATCAGCGTCAACCCAGCATCAATGATTTCTGGCTTTCCATCTTGGGCAATCTCAGTGGTGACAGGTCATAAATCAACATAAATGAAGTATTGGCCGCCTTCTGTGCTAAACACCAAAGAAACACACTCCCTGCCCCATCCTGAAAATGAGTGTCAATGGAGCATCAATGATTTTTGGTCTTGCATCTTGGTTAATCTAGATGTCGCTGGGTGGCCCAAATTCATATGCGAAGTAATGGCCATCTTTTCAGCCAGAATAGTACACAATATCTTTGTTACCCCATCATGAAAACAGCATCACTGGAGCCTCAACAATTTTTGGTCTCACATATTGGGTGATCTGGGTATCGCACAGATATTAGTGCTCATAACAGAACTATTGACAGCCTTGTAACTCAAAAACACAAATCAGACATGGAAAAATACTGATTCCAAAATAATCAGTATCGCAATCTGCAAAACATGCAAAAAGTCATTATTGGATGTTGAAAATACCATTTTGATAAGATACTAGTATGAAACGGCCAAAACAAGAGCATTATATGATGCTACAGATGGAGCCACTGGACGACCCACTAACAACCCGCCCAATTCGGACGGGCTGTGAGATGTCCATCGAACCTTACCTGAATTGACCGTTCTGGTGCATTGACGACCCGGACCGCCTATATGAAAGGGGTCTGTTCCGACCTGGACCCAGACCCAAAGCGCCGGTCCAGAACTGTTGCTAACACTATGTATATCTTTTGCTAAATGAGATTCTACAAGAAAAAAGTAGCATATATTTTCATTGATGATATGATGACCCTGATGTAACACCCGATTGTGCCTTATATGATGTGTATCTGAATACCAACTTCTCAGTATCTGAATCAGTATTAAAAATCATTTCTATAAGTTCAGGTTCTCAGACACATGATGTGAAAGTATCTTGAAAACAGTAGAAATGTAAGCAAATGTACAATAAAAACCCATAACTCATGGTAATAAACCTGTATTGTGCATTGGCACAGTGGTACTATCAATCACTATGGTAGTACCACACTAACAGATATAACAAATCTTGGTTATGGCAATGCCAAAGCTGTTCCTGACTAGTAGTAGAGACTGAAATTGATTTGGACTGAATTGTATAACTGCGCTGCCAAAAAACTCCATCACCAGAAGGATTGTATAATCCGATTTCCATCAATTGAGCTGGAAGGTGAAAGGCACTCTCTGTTCAGGGACTGAGTCAGTGACCGCCAACTCACAATCACGCGGAGCGCATGAAGCACAACTGGCAATGATTGTGCATGTCAAGAAACGGCAGCTTCTGAGAGTGCAAATGGCTCTCAATGTAATGCAAGCCAGCAATCACTGACATTGCATCAGCAAAGAACAATTCCGTCCGGGCGGAATGGCTCTTGTTTGTTTGTTTGTTTGTAATCATTTTGCATTCACCCCGAAGGGGTGCCCAGCTAAGTTGCCATAAGCCGGCCGACCACTGGTGGTCATGACATAGACGACACTTTTCTAAATACCACAATTCCCCCTCCGGAGCCGCTTCCGTGCAAATGAAAACCGAAATTAACTTCCACACGGCAAAGTCGCAACCGCCACGCTCCCCGGAGAACTGTCCTCTCCCCCATAACTCATAACTCCTTCAAATTAATTGGCCCCCCTTCCTAGAGGATAACCTGCACATTCCATCATCTGACGACCACCACTTAAAAATTCTTCGCTCACGCCTGGCCCAGGGTCTCGTTGATGATATCGCAGTGGAATACCCCAACCGCCTAACTCAGAAAACAACAGAGAAAGGCAGGGCTCTCGGAGGTCCAGAAATGAAAACTCCCTAGGTCATACACGGCGCGCTGACCATCATTGGGCTTGGCTGGGATGGGGGGGCGGAGGGTT
>Ga0307512_10002041_pt1 | contig 26678 bp, 28 predicted proteins | sample 14_EM_MG_FD_200267 | JGI IMG/M metagenome (GOLD analysis project Ga0307512, IMG submission 200267) | Populus trichocarpa ectomycorrhiza microbial communities from riparian zone in the Pacific Northwest, United States - 14_EM | ecosystem: Host-associated > Plants > Roots > Unclassified | place... | reverse complement strand
CGACGCGGTCAATTGCCAGAACAGAGCAACGCAACCAATTTCCCAAAACCCAAGCGTGTTTACTCGAGTAGGGGATATTAGGAACAATGTGATTCCCGTGCCCGACTTTTCTCCGTCTGACAGACGGCTGGTTTTCGAACGCAGGTCAATGTTATTTATGGACGGGCCTAAAATGATTCTCTAAGCTTCGAACTTCCGCTGGGCACTAGAGAACGTCTGAAGCTCGGCTATTGGTACAATATGAATGGCTAAGTAGGTACGCTTAGACCTCAAACAGCCGCAGCATGGGATGTCGGAGAAAAGTTTGAGCAATAGCACGAGATACATGAACGATAGCATGTTTGCCAAAGAGAATAAAATCATCAAACCTACGGTCACATGCAGTGGATGATCCACACATCAAGAAATTCCCGGTGAAACCTTAAATTTGGTCACATCACCAGCACCCGCATTAGAATAGAATAGTCTGTAACTAGAACGTGCTTTCTAAACTACCAACGTGTTGAGTATTCACAACTCTGTAACGACCCCCTGAACCCGCTACGGTAAAAGAGATAAGTAGTTACACCGTACCGCAGTTATTACAGTACCTGAAACATGCGCCGGAACACAGCGGGCACACTAAGCTCACATACCCAGGTGCAACCGGCTTGGGAGTAGCCTTCATGGCTATCACCAATGCACCAGAAAACTCCGCAACCTCATGCAACGCACCCGTGAAGTCCTCCTTCTTGAGTAGTTCATCAAGATTTTCTACCGCTAACGCAACCAAAACATCCCGGATTTCCTTGTCTCGTGTGTTTGTGATGGAATATGCCTCCTTCAAAACTTCCGCAAGGTTAGACCATTCCTTTTCAAGCTGGGCTTGTAACTTCTTTGTTATGAGGACTTTGAGATCGGGGACGTCCAGCATGTCGGCTAGGGCGTAGACATGTAAGTGATGCATCGCAATGTCGCAACTGGTAGCTGTATCTGAATCATATCAGTTATCGTAACGTTTCTAAACCCAGTTGGTGTACATATACAAACCATTGATCCTGATATCACTTTCGTTGTAGTCTCCTGTGTAACAGTACTTCAAAAACGCGCGCACCGCATGTTCACTGTGTTCCCTGATCGTGACAACATTGTCTTTGGCCTCCGAGAACCCATTTTTGGTCGCATTCGTAAAGAAGGAGGTGCGAAGTCCCAGGATGACTTTGTGTACATGGAAGCTAGTACCAGTGGAGTCGACAACGACAGTAAGGTCGGAGTGTGTCGGCGAGTCGAAGGCTCTGAGCGATACCCACACTGTTAGCCCCTAGTTAGCGGGAAGCAGGGGAAAGATATACGAAAAGTGGTATACTGGTTGAATTTTGAAAAGAAGGCGAGCTTAGTTTTATCGTCGTTTTCCGCCATGCGGGAAGGTAGTTAGAGGTGAAGTAGTAGCGGGCTTGTGTCGTACGTTTGATATGCTACGGTGCAAAGCGGGATGGGTTAATAGGTCTTAGTCGCTCGTATATTGAGGCGTTCATGTCGTGTGAAGAGGAGATTGGATGGAGGTGCGGGGGTTTCAAGCGGCTGTGGCGTCTAGACTCCGATTGGCTGCTTTTGTAAGTATCCACATCACAACCAAACTACATCGAACAAACCTTCCCACTCCACTTTTTAGCCCTTGTACGAGAGATGACCGACGCCGAAACTAAGCTAGCTTTCCTTTCGAAATTTGACGAGTATGAAAGGATCTTCGCTATTCCTATAAATGTGCGCTGACATGAACAGAGCTTTCGACTCGCCGACCCACTCTGACCTCACCATCGTCGTTGATGACACCCGATTCCATGTACATAAGGTCATCCTGGGGCTTCGAACGCCGTTCTTCACCAATGCTACCAGGCATGGCTTCTCAGAGGCGAATGATAATGTTGTCACAATCAGAGAACACGGCGTAGAAGCTGTGCGGAGCTTGTTGAAGTACTGTTACTCAGGCGAATATGGTGAGACACTGATGATAGGAGTTATTCGACGCAAACCCTCGGAACAGGTTTGGTTCTAGATACAGAGTATATACTAATGAATACTGGGACAGAGAGCAAGGATACTTCGCATATGCATGTTTACGCCCTGGCGGATATGTTGGATGTTCCCGATCTCAAACTCGCTGCCGTGAAGAAGCTACAGTCTCAACTTGAAAAGAATTGGGTTGCAGAGAGCTTTTCCGAGATAGTAAAGGAGGTGTTTTCCACAACAAACACCAGGGATAAGGAAATCCGGGATTTAATCATTAGCTCTGCCCTGGCGCATCTCGCTGAGCTATGCGGGGTGGAGGATTTTAAGGAGATATTGAATGAATTTGGGGAGTTTTCTGGGGGGCTAGTGATGTCTGGGAACAAGGGGCTGGATCTAAGTGTTGCGAGCTGTGAGTGTAGCCGAACAAATTGGAAAATAGCCTGCAAAAACTGCGGCCGGTGGAAACCCGAATGAACTAAAGGAACGAGGTCTCTCTGTTGTTTAGGAATCTATTTACAGTGCACCCTGTTTTGTGCCTATGATGCGTGCAATGGCATATAAGGCATATTTTATTCTGACGCCTTCATATTCTCTTCGCCCGGATTATATTTTAGTATCCTCTGCTGTATTCTTGTTAGTACGAGTCTTCGCTGCTGTATGTGTACATAATAGTCTCCTTGTTTGTAGACTGGAGAGTCCCAGCATACATCCGGCGCCAATGCGGGAGCTGGGTTCAGGAGTGTATCGGAATTGTTGTAGCTGTGTGACTGCACTCATTTGGAGCCAGACATAGGGCCAAGTTTTTCAGCTGTAGTACTACAGAACCGTTGGGGGAATCCTTCATAAGCTTGCTTAAGCACTGACCATGTTGAATATCCAACTCGGAATCGAAAGGTTTAGCCGTTCATGGAAGAGACGCATCGTATGTATAATGGTTGTGAATCTATGAATAGCGCGGTTGTGGAGAAAGTAAGCATCGATCCCTGATAGTAGTGCTTACAAGCGTTTGAGACTAATATTTGTAAGCTACTACGGACACCCGGAAAGGCATAGTACTTTAGCGGGAGAACTCCGTTTCATGCAAGCCTCATATGAGGCTCAGATGGGGTTGATCCTACAATTAATTTTGCATTCTCATGCTAGTACTTGTGAGAAAATCATCAGTCCGAACAGGAGGAATGATGTTGAGCCGCAAGTGTGGTGTTTCTTGCCAGGCAGGTCTAATTGTTTGCATCATGTACGCCCTGACAAGACCACAAGGGTGACAACTGTGACAGAGAGTGTGTATTTACTGAGGTGTTCATGTCGTGTAAAGAGAAGATTGGATGGAAGTGCGGGGTTTCAAGCGGCTGTGGCGTCTAGATATCCACAATTCCGATTGGCCGCTATTTATCCATACTCACACAACCAACTGAGTAGCTCTATCGCACAAACCTCCCCGCTTCATTTTCCAACACTCCGTTACGAGAGATGCCTAACGACAAATCCAAGCTCACTTTCCTTTCAAAATTTGACGAGTATGAATACATCTTAGCAATCCAGATCCCCTGAATGTACCCACTGATATGAATAGAGCCTTCGATTCCCCAACTCACTCCGACCTCACCGTCGTCGTGGGTGACTCCGATACCCGCTTCAATGTGCACAAGGTCATCCTAGGACTTCGAACGCCGTTCTTCACCAATGCCACCAGGCATGGCTTCTCAGAGGCGAATGACAATGTCGTCACAATCAGGGAACACAGTGTTGAGGCTGTGAGGGGCTTTTTGAAGTATTGTTATACAGGCGACTATGGTGAGACACAGTTAATAGGAGGGAACATGTTGGGCGCCCATTCTTAGAGCAAGCATGTTACAAGTGCGGGTATATATACTTGGAATATATACATGCTGATCTATTGCTGGGACAGAGGGCAAAGACACTTCACACGTGCAGGTTTACGCCTTAGCGGACATGCTGGATGTTCCCGATCTCAAACTCATCGTTACGGAGAAGCTGCAATCTCAACTTGAAGATCATTGGGTCGCAGTGAGCTTTCCTGAACTAGTCAAGGAGGCCTATTCCGTTACAAACGCCAGGGATAAGGAAATCCGGGATATAATGGTTAATTATGCGTTAAAGCATATCGATGAACTGCGCAAGCTGGAGGCATTCAAAGAAGTATTGAGCGAGATTGGAGAATTTTCTGGGGGGTTGGTGATGTCCCCCCTGAGTAACCTGAGTGTGTGCCCGAGTACCCTTGACTCGAAGTACTACTGTTGTAATTGTAAACAATATTGTGCAACGTACTGCAAGGGTTGCGGAATCTGGAAATGGGGGATGTAGCTAAGGAAGGGGTTAGGGGGGTAAGGGTAGAGGATAGGGATCTCACCACCTAACTGGGCCATCCGAAGGAGGGGAACTGGGCATTGTCATACCCTAGATAGAGTATGATTAAAAACAAACAAGGACGGGGTACTTTGGGTTACGCAATTCATTTATAATGCACGCTGTTTTGTGATTGTTGTAACATGTAGTTTAGAGGTGAAAGCAATACAAATATGTGTAAGATACATTGTTGAGTTTCTCCGACGCCTGACGTTCGCTCCTCTTAAGTCCAAGAGCCCCCAAGGAAGCTCAAATAAACCCTTCGTCGTATAATTCTTCTTGACGCGAACCGCTCGGCAACATTGTATGAAGCTTTTTGTTCATAAGTCTAAGGCAAGTGAGAGAGCCAGAGTGCGTAACAGAAATTTTGTAGCTATGAGAACCAAACTCAGTTAGAGCCAATCATAGGGTCAACTTTCTCGGCCGTAGTATTACGAAACCGTTGCATGCTAGGGAAATCGTTCATAAGCTTGCTTGAGACCATGTTGGGTATCCGATTCAGAATCGAGAGATCCAACAGCCCATGAAAGAGATGAACCGTCTGTATAATAGTCCCCACCGGCCGTGGATACGAATAGTGAGTGGCCAAGCTCGAACGTAGCTAGCATAGTCTCGGAGTGGCGCTTACCAGCGTTCAAGACTAGCGCTGGTAAACTAGGAATAGCATAGCAATCCGCTACCCTAAGCCGAGTCGCAACCGCACTAGAGTAGTAGCACTTCCAAGGAAACAAGCACAAACCCGTCTCTACAATCTCAATTACCGCAGCACAAATCTCCTGCCAATTCACACGTCTTGGAGGTCATTTAAACCCCTTACTTACACCTGCAACTGATGGTATGATTCTGTGTATTGTTTATGTGCCTATTCTGCAACTACTTTCCGCGCTGGCCTTGGTGAGACAATAATCTCGATGTTGACCACTATGCTTACCAAAATCATTAGGCGACAACAAAGATACGCGTGCTTTGCCGTGCACAATCTCGCACTCTGAACACTGTCACAAAGTGAACTAGAGTGGGTAACTTCCAACGTGCGCAGCCGTACCTTATACCAGATATTCACTCATGAGATCAGAAATCGTCAGATACTATATGTTTGATGGCAGGCTATACTGTACCGAGCGTAATGGTTCGTATGGGGTTCTTGGTATGACGGCTTTTGGTTAACTGACGACTGGTGTAAAAGCTATAATTATTTGGTACGTGACGGACAATTTTGGTGAGAAACAGCTGAAAATTAACGGGCGAGATGGCAATCTGATGTGTGACGTCCGAACCATTGCGCTCGCTACAATAATCCCCGGGCATCGGTCTTCTCCAGATGTGTGTTTTTTTACTTGGGATGTCCGCGGGTGATATCAGTTCCTAACCAAGTTTCGCCTTTCGCTGGATGTTTTTGCCAGTTATTTTAATGTCCGTTTGGCCTTCAGGAGTGTCACTTTTGACCAAGCTCACCCAATTGGTTTAGCCGCCAGCTGCGGCTCCTTTGTGTCGCACACAGCCGCACGTTACCCCGCCTATTTGACCCTAACCTTTGCCAGCGCAGCTTTCATCGGCCGACGAACTCCCAACTCCACTCTCCTTTATAAACGTTTGTAGTATCCAGGAAAATATCAAGAACATTCTGATTTGTTATCTCAGCAAGAAGGCTTTCCCCTCTAGACGATACCCCAGGACTCACAACACATATCAGGCTCAAACAACACTCAACTAAACCCCATCGCCGGTCTCATTACCACAGCATAACTTCTATCCAGCTCATCGCTTAGAGGAAAGGAATTCTCGGCAACCACTATGGCGGACGATGAGTCAAAACTCGAGTTTCTTGCAGACTTAGACACGTATGCTTCACTCGCAACCATTTCGATCCTTTCATTCCATGGCTAAACGAGTCTGCGATAGAATGTTTGATTCTCCAACTCACTCGGATCTCTCTATTGTCGTTGATAGCTACACCTTCAAAGCCCACAAGGTTATCCTCGGGATGCGCACCCAATTTTTTACGAACGCTACAAATCCTCAGAGTGGTTTCTCCGAGGCGAAAGATGGGGTTGTCACAATTAAGGAGCACGGAATCCCTGCTGTATGGTGCTTTTTGAAGTATTGTTACACTGGAAATTACTCGAGTGGGCCGAACATTATCGGCTTGGGCAGCGGTTCGTTTATTGCTCCGACCCCTTCCCGAGCCCCAGGACCAGTAATGCGTGGTGTGATAGCTGATCAAACTCGGCGCAATAGAAGAATTATCTTTGCTTCACCCACATGTTTATGCCCTCGCCGATATGCTCGATATCCCTAAGCTCAAAGCCCTCGCAACAAAGCAACTACAGACTGAACTTGATGCTAACTGGGAAGCTGGGAAATTTTCTGTGGTGGTAGCGGAGGTATTCGACATCACCGCTTCTAGAGATAAAGAGATCAGAGATGTTGTGATCCTGGCGGCGAAGAAATATTTAATTGAACTCCTCCCGTTGGAACATTTTGGAGAGGTGATAGAAAAATATGGTGAATTTTCGGCAGGGCTGGTGAGGGTCTTGACCGCTGTTCCCGTTGAATGTAAATGTTCATGTGGGTGGAAAAATCGACATTACTGCGACAATTGTGGCTGTTGGAGGTGATGAATTGAGTGTTGAGGTATGGACAAGTGAGTCCCTGTGATGCCCATTTTTATCGGACGGAACTAATAGTGACAGTTTTCAAGACTAGACAGCTATTGGTGATATCAAGAAATGACTCTAGCTGCATAAATTGAAGCTAGTGGAGTTCAGATTTTCTCATCCTCTGAATTAATTCCTTTCCCACATACCCACATGTACAAGAAAAAGGGTGAATACCTACTAAGTAACATCACAGCTGCACCATCCCCTGCTGCTCATTTCACATCCTATCACTCACACAACTTTACACTACAATTGTTACTTTGGATGGTTTGGTGACTTGTTGATTGACTTGATTGGTTCTCTCTATCTCGAGTGCCAAAGGCCCGTATATGTACAATCTCCCATATGCGTACGCGTATGCTCTATTGACCTGAGACGCATCACCCTGGTCCTGATGCATATCCTACAGCCACCATCTTCATACAAGTCTTCATTCTCATACAAGACATCAGACGGTGCTGAGACTCACGATCCAAGTACACATGCAACAACAATTGTTACTTTGGATGGTTCGGTTGACTTTTTGATTGACTTGACTGATCTCTCAGGGCCGAAGGCCCGTATATGTACAAGCTCCCATATCCATATCCGTTTGCATATGCGTTTGCACTATCATGAGCCGCTCTCCTTGATCTTGATACAGACCATGCATATCCTCATACGAAACACCAACTTCTCACGAGTCAGCAAACGGAGCTGAGACTGCAAATGAAGCTGAGACTGTAAACGGAGCTGAGACTCACGATGCAGGCACACATGCAATAACAATGATAAATCTTGAAGGGTAACTGTACTATACTAATGCACCACTGCTGAAATAGCATTAAGAAATACCGGACCGAAGAAGACCAGTCACGGTATACATCCGTACCCCAGTACTCAGTATGATACTCTGGAGTATATAAGTCTTCTCTGTTATCATTTCTGATACTGAGTGCATATATCAGCCTTACTTATTCGAAGAAGCTCCTATTCACGATGGATCAAGGAGCTTGGACTTGTACAATTTACTGTGTATATATAACCGTGAGGTAAAGAAGGTAACTTAGAGTCTATCTCGGACACCGAAGCGAAGGACAAAGAACGCAATTCAGGTCCAATCCCAATTCAGAAACAGATTGCAAATGTAAAAATCCTTGTCTTCGTTTCGATGCATGCATTAAACTGGTACTATTAAATACCGATCCTACCGGATTTAGAAATTCTGGCAACTTTAGAAATGCAGCCGAGTATATATAAGTATGTGGGGTACGCGCGTATTAGCTATACCATGCATACTTCTTATGAGAGGCTACATAAGTCACTGTATTTTCTTAATTCATCTTTTCAAAGCCTGTACTCAAGGCTGGCATTTAGAACCAAAATATGTAATTGTGCTCGAATCAGTAATTATATCCCCTCCACGCTTGTTGTGGGCAGATTTGTTGCAGTCCAGTTTGATGAATCTATATACAATCCGATTCACTTGCACATAGACCTGACGTCTTGAAAAACCAATCATATCCCTGATGGAAAGCTGAAAAAAAATCGGTACTAGTTGGATGCGTAGGAGATAATAAGTAATCTCCATTTTAACTCCGGGGTTTTGCTACCGGGGACAGGTATCCCAATACTCCGTCCTGCGGGCCACGCCTTGCTTGTCCCAGATCTAGAGCGCAATATATAGCCATGCGAGCCTACCAGATTCCGAGATTGGCCATGCGAGACTGGAGTGCATAGTTAAGTAATTGGGGACTAAACGTCTCAATGGAGTACTACCTAGTACATACCTACCTCAGTATGTAAGTATATTCTACCTGTCGCTTATGTTACATTGCTTGCAGCACTCTAAAAATAGAGGAGGATAGCAACCCGCACTGCTATGCAAATGAAATGCAGAACACTTGGCGGAGATGTACTCTGACACCTGAGGGCGTTCAGATACGCCCAATTTCATCTTTGCACCAGCGTCCCCACCAGCACGCTTTACTTAAGTGGTCCCAGGATATTGGAGGACTTCATGCAGGATAGAACACCGCTTGGAGTTCTAGAAATCTGAAAACAGTAGCCCCCTGCAATTTCGGGGGGTGTCAAGTACGGGTATTACCGAGGTACCCGACGGGAAGTCCTTGGTGCCGTACTCGCGACCAGGTTCCCGGGCCCGAAAACACGCTAGTCTAGGCCCTGCATGCTTAAGATATTGTAAAGTTTTATTCATTCCGAATTTACTACAACGCTCGGTGCTTCATTCTCGTCGCTGATACGTACGAACATCGCTACTAATAATCAGGTGAAGTATTCCTTTAGCGGAGTCATGGCCATGGAAGAATTGGAGGGATAAGTTGCACCTCTAATGAGTTTAAAACATCTGCTAGCTCAGTCTCTCCGCCATTACCTGGAATCACATGCTAATTTGCCCTATCATTCATGTTGAAACTGACTAAAAGGACTGAGATAAAGAAAGGAAAGCAATTGTAGATTCTAGCTACAGAGTACATTTTGTCTATAAAAACCGAATTAAGAATTCTACAGAACTCAAAGAAAAGTACCATGAAAGTCTCCCATCTCACACTATCTAGTCTATCTACCCAGTACTTTACTACGTGCAAGACCGGTCCCTACAACCTCGGCCATATCAAGTACCTCAACACCACACCCATCATGCACCATCTTAGCCCTTACTCTCCGCCGCCAAAACTCTGTCCCCGGTTTCAAAAGCCTACAGATCTCCATCCTACCCTCTGTACCATTCCTACTCACGAAAGTTTCCCTCCCCGCCGCCTGTGTCCTGAGCCAGCAATCAAACGGCGTCGCTCCGTTCATATCTTCCGCCTCGATATCCGCACCATACTTCACCAGTGCCTTTATGACCCCAACATCTCCTCTCAGCGCCGCCATATGCAGCGGCATCGTGCCAATGTAAGATTTATCATTCGGATCAGCGCCATGCTTCAGGAGTAGTTCCACCGCCTCGGCCTCAGAGTCCGTGGTGGTGCGACGCCCCGGGGTGGGGAAGCAGATCAGCGCAGCTATCGGCGTGCACCAGCCCCAACCACATGCGGATGCATTCGCGCCGTTCTCCAGGAGTAGCCTGAGTACAGAAGCATCCGCGCGCCTTCGAATTGCTGTAAAGAGTAGCGGTAGACATCCAGCGTTTGTGCGTGCCCCACGCTCAAATAGCAGCCGCACCATATCCTCGGATGCGCACGAGGCGGCCACGAACAACGGCGAGCGCGCATGGAAGGTGGCGTTTATGTCGGCGCCGTGGTCGAGGAGGAGCTGGACCATGTCTATGCGGCCGCGGCGGATGGCGAAGAAGAGTGCAGGCTCTGTTTCGTCGTCAGTGGAGTGGTAGGCGGTTTTGGGGTTTGCGCCGTGGAGGAGGAGAAGTTCAAGGGTGCGTGGGTTGTCGTTGGCGATGGCCCAAATGATGGGAGAACAGTCGGTCATCTCTGCGCCTCGCTCGTAGAGGCATGTTGTGAGGAGGCGGTGGAGGCGGCGGTTGGTGAGGAGGAGCGAAGCAATGGTGTTACATCTGGGGATCTGGTCGGAGATGTGGAAGACAATTTCTGCGGGGAGTTTGTCGATCATTGTCGCTGGTGATCTGGATGGTGAGGGAATTGCTGAGAGGTGATAGCTAGAGCTGTCTGGAGGCGGTATGCGGTAGCTTTGTCCATAGCTAGCGGCTGGCACAGCTTATATACAAATTGATAATACATAAAAGGGGGTTTTCACCTCCATTTTTGAGCAGGTGCAGGGTCAGGTATTGATCGTTGCTGAAGCTTGCGAAACCGGGCCCCGCATACTAGTTTGGGAGCCGACGCGGTCATACGCCAACTTCAAATTTTGACAACTGCAACTTCACATTGAATCTTAAACACAAAGCCCCCAATAACGATGTATACTCTACCCAAAGGAGATGCAGGATATAAACTCTAAATCCCGCAGCTAAAGTATCTAACCATGGCAAATCCCAGTACCTAACCCTTAACACTCTCCGTATGGGAGGAATACAGAAACAAACAAAAACATGAAGGAAGCCCCATTTACTTCCTCCATCACCTTATGCTCGACATGCACGCCTCATCCGACACTCCTGGCTATTCAGTACCTAATTCCTCCAAAAACACCCACCAGCCAAAATGCTCCAATGCCTAGTCAATACTCCGCGCTCATTTCGTTTGTTCAAAAACATTCAAGCTTAAGTAATCTAGCTTGCGTCATCTCCATCAACCGATGGTACTTAACTCCTATATTATTCGACACAGTCTGCTCGGGTCAGTTGAACCGTCGACAATTTTATTCCATGTCGACGTCCACAGAACAGCCCACAAAAAAGGTGATAAAATAAATTAAGTACAAGGTCAAAAGAAAATTTGCAGACATTTTGGGGTGGTCATTTAAATTGAAAATAAGTTTCCAGAGAGTTTTGCACAGAATATTGCATCAAATACATTTATTTTCGCACTTTTCTGCCTTTGTGATTGTGGGTATGATACAACTAAATCACAACCCTGCTGTGAAAAATTTAAATAGGTGAGACATACAAGTAAATATTTCGCATATCTTTGGGATTTAATTTATTTGGATATGTGCTGAATGACTTTTTTGTGTGTTAAATACTTATATTGAAAGGTTGATGCAGCTCGGCGTCAGCCGATTGTCGATAGTTCAACCGGTTCCGTTGCTCTATATAGTCTCAATAGACATTTGATTTCATGACTCAAAGAGTATTTGAATCATTCGCATACTCGGGGCAGGCAATAAAGTTTCAGACGCCTTTTTGAATAATGGATCTTGCTATGAGAGCAGGGTGTTGACCAGGGGGGAGAGGCTGAGCCTGAAGTCAGCGTGCACCTACTATGCTGTTTCTGGTGAGATTCAAACCATGTTTTACCCAAGGTTGCATGTGGCACTCTCAATTATTGCCTGATTTGTGTGGTTACTGCCAGAACAGCTGCGTCCGAATATTTCCCCGAGTACAATCCGCCGAAGATTTCTGTTTCCACGCCGGCCATCATCCGTGCACAACGATATTGCGGTATATCGTGGCAAATTGGCTGATATCTGGGATTTGTACTAAGTACCTAAAACCAGTCCGGGCATTTGAACCACGGTCATCCGGCAATTTCTGCGTTTGCGGGGTCGGGAAGAGCAGTAAAACGATCTGGCCCACCGGCCGCGTAAGCTCTAGACCTATATCATTAATATGAATCTTAGAAATAGTGATAGATGTCGGGACTACGAAACAAACTTTAAGCTTTCGCAAACAACGCACCTCCGGATCATGCGAGAGTTGCATATATGCACGCATATCTTCGTTCGACTTAGTAGCCGTTATGCGCAACTAAGAGCGCCTCACAGTCCTCTGTATGAGGCTTGAATAGGCACTTACAGTCAGGAGCTCTCGAGTTCCGGGCACGGGAAAAGGAGTTGTACATACACCCACACGTAACAGGGAATTATCAAGACCACATACATTATTGATAAAACACGTCATGGTTTTGATTAAGAACAGCAAATTCTCTGCGTAGGCTACACTAACACCGCGTTAGACCCTGCCATACTCTCCCAGCAAAAGTCAGTCCCCGGTTGGGTGTCCAAGTTACTTTTACCGTGGCCCGAATGACCCGAACACCAATAGCGTGCTCTAGCTGACTATTCCGTTCAAGAATATCCCTCAACCGTACCAATCCCCGGCGTAAGCAGGCAGAAATTCCCCCGGCTAAATTTAGTAGGTTTCGGGATGTTCACCGCAAAATTTGAGGTCCGAGAAAACTACATTCCCCAAGTCAACGTCCGATTGAGGATGAACCGCACAGAGTTTCTGACTTACACACTGGCCTCTATGAGTGGAAACCAACATTTACCCTCCCCGCTCTAGATGAATTGACCGCCTTCCTCTAATCCCCAGTCACTGCTACAGCCCCACATTCGTCGGAGATGAATCTGAAGAGTATGGTACTGGGAACCTATTGTGGGGTTTGAGGCTACTGAGGGAATGCTGAAGGATGTAGTGAGGTAATAATCGTATCGTGTTTATAGGTAGTCCCTGAAGATCTACGGATCTGTTCGGTTATTCGGGAATCTATAGAACATTTGAGCGATTATCTGCGAAAAACGACTGATCCGTGAAGTCGCCATATATCCGCAAGGTGACAAATCCTCCAATTAGTCAAAGCATCGATATACAGCGGGTCAGTCTGATGTGAGAATTCTGATACTCTATTCGTGGTTAGCGAGAGGGTTAGCTTAGATATAAGGTGGGTTGGATATAATCAAATCGGTAGCGCAGAGAGAGATCGAATATAGCAGTAGTGAGGGAGGTTGGTGATTAGAGAGGGTCATCAATTCGCGATATTGATAGGGTGGCTGATGGACGACTTGCTCGGGCTTGTAATAGGCGACTGGCGTAACTGCCGGCTCTCCATACAAAAGCATCACGTGCACAAGCCCAGGCAAGCGACGAGCCTAGGCCATTTTGAGTCTTACTATAAGAAAGAAATATAGATTTAATTTAATTCCATGACCAGTATAACACTTGATATCCCGCAGTACTATTGTATACTAGCATTTATTGCCTACCAGCATATAAAGCTGGCAGCAGCAGCAGCCCTTTAGCCATAACTAGCAAACTAGCAATTACTAACAGGTCGTTTGCCAGGACCGGATGCTTCACAGTCTAGAGCTCAAAAGAACTTGATTAAAGGCAGCTAAAGGGCAAAATCGTAGGACTCAACTCACCGTAAAGAGAGGAAAGAGTACGTGCGAACCCAGACCCCGGTCACTATTGGCTTGGCGCGTACGATATCAATCATTCATTTTGTTGGCAATAGATGCTATTGTAATATAGAGGGGAGAACCATATGCGCGTATTCGATGATACAGAGAGAAGAGAGAAAAGACTCGGGATATATAAAGAATCTTCGAGTAATCTTTGGGTATGCTGGTGCCACCCTTTGCAACTCGCTACCAGATGTTCAACAAGTAGGCGCAGGTGTGACAATAGATTTTATACAATTTTTGAACTGAGATGAACCGAGTAATTGATTGACCTAGGCTCGTACGGCTCGCCTAATTCCCTTAGCCGCCCTGTTACAATTCATTGATGTTGGGTAGCAGCTACAGCTGCAGACTGCATTCGCCCGCTCTCAATGGTTATCCGACTACAAAACACAAAATACCAGGGATGTGGGACATTAAATATATAATTTCTTAATGAAGACTTACTTTACATTACAATGCAGAAAGTACATGCCTATGGGTTACCGTTCTACTAATTGCAACTGTTGTTTGTTGGTTTTGATTAATTAGTAGGTACTCTCTAGCATATGCATTGTCGCTCGCCAGTGTAAGTCGATCAAGCACGGAAGGTGGATCAGAGCTTGTGTTGATGTCAAACGCAACAAGTCGTCTTCCAAAATGTAAAAATACAAGGGAACACGCGTGTGGAAACCACACGGTACCCCGAAAATATGTTTCCATACATCTGCTGGTTCTCTCAAAGTTGGCCGAACTCGCCTTCGGCTCCTTCGGGCGTATGTTGCTCGCAAGCTTACCATATCTCCCCCGGCCGGGTCATTTCGTGAAATCGAATTTCGCGTCCTTGTGTGTTATATAGTGGGGAAAGTAGGGATAAACCAAGTATGGACACAAGGCGGAAGCTACCACACATTAACTAAGTTCCTTTCAGCAACGAAGGGCACATAATACCAGTACCCAATCCTCATGATTCCCACCAGTCTTCGAGATCATCTCACTAATCTTGCCAGATTCCTAGATATTATTCGAGATGCGATAAAGAGACATCGATCCGCAGCTCACAGAGGGAGGGTACAAGCACCTTAACGCCCGGAGTCGTGGCCACGTCAAATATAGGTGCGGAATCCTCCGAGTAATCCTTTCGAACCTCGAATGGAGAGGGTAGGAGGAGGAGTTAGTAGGGTGAAAGAGCAGAAGCGGTACTTCGGATGGCCTTGGTTCTACTGGCAGAACCTAGTGTCCTTTCGAAACTATCCATCGTCATCCCGCTGCTGTCTCTCTGGCACTCCTCGGCATCTTTTCAGACATGGGCCTCCTCCGTATCCTTTCTGCGCACCTCTCCGGTGGATTGGTCGGTAATACATTCTATAGCTGCTGCTGCGACTGTGGTTGAGCTGCTGATTCAAGCAGTTCATCCAGCTTCTTCTGTATCTCGGCCATGCTGTTGGTCAGTTTTGGGTTCGGAGATGGGATTGAAAGTCTTGAGACTTTGTGCTGGAAGGATTTGCTAAATAACTACCGGTGGAACTGAAGCACATGGCACAATGCGATTATCAATAATGCGCTTTGGGGAGTAGCTGAGCCTTTTGTTGGAGTTTGATATCTGATGGGAAGCTGCGTTAATTCGTTGAATAGGACAAGACTGAAGTTTGTTCTACTAACAATTAGGTGCAGGCCCAACCCACGGGGAAATATGGGGTATAAGCACTCTGCTGCGCTGAACGAGAGATGCCTGCTCTGGCAAGAAGCGCAGCGCCGAGTTTGCCCATCAAACCCAACGCCAGGGGGCTAGGTGCAGTCGAACAAGTTTCCAAATGTGACAATAATTTTTCTCTCAAAGACTTGAGTGAACTGTGGGCTTTGAACTGTGGGCTTTCAACTAATCCTTCGCTTGATCGTTCCGCTCGACAAGCCCTCCAACATTCTACCACAAGAACCACAAGCCCACAACATCTATCAGCTCCCAGACCTCCAATAGCGACAGCGCTGATTCCGCTACTCTTCCCAGTTTTCAAGTACCTGAAACCCCTCCTCACCACATAGTGGCAAGATATCTATCATTTTTTCCAAGGTTACAACCCTCCATATTTTTTCCGCTTACCAGTGAATACGACTGACCAGTGAATGCAACAGATGAGCGCCCCTGCACCGGAAGTACCTTCTGGCTTTGTCGCTGTGGCTGAAGCCAATTTCGATGGCTCGACTTTGAAGAGCATTGTCAGAGGCTGTAACTCCCTAGTTCCTCGCAGCTCGATCTCGTCCTATCATGTAAGGCATACACAAGAAGATTCGCCTTGTTCTAACCTTGTGGGAGGACATCCGTCGCTTGCTCAATAAGCGGTATGGGCTTTCAGGTGAACCAGATGCTGTCCACCTTAACTGCCGACTCTCGCCTGATACCCAAAACGAAAATGTCGTGATTCTCGATTTCCAGAACAACTGGGCTGGACTCGCCCAAGCAATGTCTTTCGATCACATCTACGTCCTTATTTCTGAGGGTCGTGTGAATGGTGCATATGGTTCCCAGCCGGGAGATGAAAATACGAAGTACAGGCTCGCTTTGTCGAAAGGTGTGTGGAGGTAGAAGCCACCTCTTGGTCTTGAAGATCCACCGGAAAAGGTATCGGAGTGTTGTTTGGTAGGCACGCCCGGTTATAATTGCGGGAGTCTGTGTATTTAGCATCCATACGAACCCGGGTAATCATACTTTACAAATCTTTTTCGGCAGACGGCCAGGAGCGTGGTGAGATGAGAGACAACAATTCCAGACACTGATATAACATGAGGCTACCTGTAGGTGAGATCTCTATGGTTAAAATGGAATGATTGTGAGTGGTAAACTTACTAAATTAACTTATGCCACGAGCGAACTGAGTAGATATGACTTCGGGGCTGCGGATGTAGTAGCGGGACACATAGGGCCGTAACGGCCACCTGCAATCGGTCAAACGGGATAGATATATCAAGTTTCACTCTTTTGCCGCTCTTTCCCTCCTTAATGTTACAGTTAGTAGACAAAAGTATTGGTAATCCCTGCAAACCTAGCCAAAATGGCCAAAAATGAGCATTTTCAAGTGGCCTCTGCAACACCCAAATATATTTGATTCACTAAAGCACTTCCTGACAGCATCTCAGTCATCTAAAGCGAATGTTACTGAAGTTTAAAGAATTTTCATCAATATATAGTTGATGTATAGTAGTTTTATTGAAGCCATACACCTTAGTTTGGCAAGACCCCTGCAAATTGGGCCATTTAGTAAGCAGTTTTGACAAATTTGAGTATTCCCCTTATTTTGCACTTCTTCTTCACAACCACAACATAATTAAATGTTGCTCAAACTTGGGCTATTAATTATTCAATAGCTTGGAAAATTTCTACAATTTTTCTAAACAAATTAACAGTATCTAAGAGCCTCATTAAGTTGCTTGAAATTTACAATTTTCGGCCATTTTCGGTGTGGTTTGCAGGGATCACCAATACTTTTGTCTACTAACTGTCTTCTCTCCACGCTTCCGGCCCGTTTCTCTTCTCCATTTATTCCTTCCTCCGAGCAAAAGCAATCATATGGAGCTCATGTTAATAAATCCCATCATTTTCAGACTGCCGTACGAAACACCCAAGGCCATGTGATTTAGTACTCGCTTTCGCGCCACATGAACTTCTCTCTAAATTCACACCAATATGTCCGAACTATCTATCCTTGCTACAAACTGGACCCTGCCCCGCTTGTCCCTATTTTCTGCTACGCGAAAAAGTACTATTATCGAGTGGACCCCGGGGTCTTCTGAACGATCTCTTAATCCATGGTAAATTACTGTTGCATAAAGTGTGGACCAACTCGACACTGCCATGACACTTCGGAAGTTAGATAGCAATCCAGTAGAACAAAAGCAATTCACGCAGTATTTACCTATACATGTGCTAACGAGCTAGACAGAGTATGCGGTCCCACCCGCGCGGAAAGTGCCGGTATAGTATCATAGAGGCACTGCTCTGAAGTCTATATAAAGGACCGCAACTCCTGTTCTGGTAAGCAAACCCATACAGGACCAGCGATATGTGAGGGCGCTACGAGCGGGTTCAGGTAAAAATGTGACTTGAATAATAGCATTGCAAAGCGTAAGTGTACTGACTTCCTCATCAGATATTCCCTAGTCAACATACATAGCAAATACTAGCACAAGAGCGTCCAATCCTTTACTCGCAGATTCGAGTAATCTCGGGTGGATCTTGGAAGTTAGACATTGCGGCAGGATGCACCTAGTGAAGAGGTGCTTTCAGGTGGAAACAGTGATTGGTTGATGCGACATGCACCCGGAGCGGTAAGCATGTGATGAAGTGGCCACACAAAGAAAAAGTGAAAGGACTTTAGAGAGCACATACACGCAGGGAGATACGAAAAAGAGGTGCTTCCTTCAGTTAACCTTTCGCCTACAGCTGCAGCACTGCTACCGCGCTTACCAGAACTTATCGATTCGAATGCTCTGCATCTCTCTTCAAGCGGTCCATAGAACAGCATCTACAAAACCCAACCCGAATTTATATCCCGGCATATATCTACGAGCGGGATATACCGCAAACCCTCACTTGTCCTAGACAGCAGAATCTGTAAGTCTTTGCGAGCAGACAGCACTTTCATTGGCCTTGGAGTCGCCACGAAATCCAGTAAGTATAGAAACGAGACGACTATTAGCTCCGGGAGTCTTGAACAGGCTAACAATATTTCGGACGCATCAAATTCTGCGCAGGCTCGAAAGTTGCAGTTTCATGATCTACAACCTCTAGCGAGGCATCGGGGCAACTTCTCAAGAGATAAGATGGAGTGGAGATGCGAGTTTGTAGACTCACACTGCATAAATCAGGGCGGGGAACGCTCCGTTTCTATTGCAATCCGACCTGTTCGGGTCTATTAGACCCGGGCCATCCATAGACGGCCCGATATCCACCACGGGCCTGCCCAACTGCGGATCCACGTGTGCCCCACCCTTCCTCCAGTCTAGTCTCCCTCCAGTATGCTCCCGTGTCCATACAAATACCAATCACCGAAAAGCATTGAGGTGTGGTATAAAGTAGGAGATATTACTATATGCAGGGGTTGATATCATGCGTTATGTTTCAAATTTGATGATAGGGTGTGAAATAGATTCTGGAATTTAGGAACAGAACGATATTGTAAGATGAACCGGTGGAGAGGCATAGGAACTCTGTCGAAAAGGGTGAGGAATAATAGCTGTGCATGCGCAACTAGTGAACCGAAGGGGTCAGATCGGCTAGATATAGGCCTCGACCGGGCCGATCTGTGCTAAGGGCAGTTTATCGATGACCTTCTTGCCCGTTTATCATTTAATAGACTTAATAAATATCTATGAAATCTACTACTCGCTACTAAACCGTAGCACGTGATCACCTCCTATCCTACTACGACTGCACGCCATATCCCAACTCAGGTCATGCATGCCAAGACTAAGTCTCATTCGGTACAGTAAAAGAAGTAGCTTGCGGTGTTGAAAGTTTTTTTGGAGGTCTCATCCGCAGGATCCAGGGCAGTATATATACTACTGCGAAATCTATGTTTAGCTTTTACTAGTGTTAGAAAGGGTCCAGTATCTAGATATCTTAGCGTAGATATCTATAGGCTCTGTACATACGCTAGATATCTGCTACATGCAACCGGACCCATCTATGCCAAAGGTGGCTTTCAAAATTATGACTGCATCTGACTGGTCTTCGAATCCGTAGATTGCCGGGCGGTCGATCTGACCGCTTCGGAGCACTGTGCGCAACATGAATGAATTGTCACACTTTACGTAATTACATATCTATCATACGAGGTCTTTATGCATACAAATATCTCACGCAGGAGGCAGGCCATTCGAGGATCCACAGTTGGGCCAGTGATGGATATCGGACCGTCTATGGATTGCCCAGACCCACCAATAGACCTGAACAGACCAACAGCAACCATTCCAATGCTACGCCTGGGGACCAATGAGCGAAAATAAGCTAGAACATCCGAATATACAACACAGTGCTTCTCCGGGGTGCCAGTCGTGGCCTTTGCACATTGGTTCTGGTGCATAGGGGACGTTCGAGGCAAGCTGCATGCATTGCCAAAAAAGTCTAACCTCTCTGCCCTATTTTCCTACTTTACAGCGGCGATCGTGGCCAGTATATGGTGCTAATTTCTTTACTTTTCACTCTTGTCATCCTCCTCACTTAGCGCCCACACAGCAGATTTTACTTGTCAGGGCATAATTATATAAAGTCTTCAATTATCCCGACCACCCGTGTCAGTGAATCCTCTGCCAGACCCACATAGAGCCCCCATGGCTTCAATATCATCCTACTTTCGCGACTGCTCTATTTTCGAGTTCCTACCGGAAAATAAAGCTTTGCAGAATATTTTTGCTGCAGGAGCGCTTTTCTTCTTCTACTGTGTCATCCTCTGTATCTATCATCTCTATTTCCATCCATTGGCCAAATTCCCCGGCCCATGGCTGGCAAGGGTATCGCAGGTAAGGTTATGAACAGATCATGGACTACACACTATCCTTCGTACTTAAAAATAATCACAGATCTGGATCTGCCGCACTTTCGTCTCCGGCTACAATGCACAGCGTATTCAAGCGGTACATGAAAAATATGGTGAGTATATACACCCATCTTATTGAACTAAGTTACTTGATGCTGATTGGCCCTTGAGGCCCAATCGTCCGGTTATCTCCTAACGACTTGTCATTCGCAACCCCGACGAGCTGGCACGACATTTACGGGAAATCCAAAGACCGGAAGCAGTTCATAAAGACTGAAATGTATCAAATCATTAGCGGAGGCTTCGGACACCACGGATTAGGATCAGAGCCAGATTTCGTGGTTCACAGTCAACAACGAAAACTCCTAGCTCCAATATTCTCCAAACAAGCGATCAGGGACTTCGAAAAACTCTTGCTTATTGGTGTCGATAAATTGGTAAGAGCACTTGAAAAGGAAGGGACCACCGCTAAAGGTGTGGATATATCGGTGTGGATGCATAACTTATTATATGATGTGATGGCGGATTTGGTATTTGGAGAAACTTCTGGCGTCATGGATAAAGGTTCGTGGTTTATCGATTCTTTGCAGTTGATTTTAGCACCGGCATCAATGGGGCGGGCTTGCGACTTACACTGCGAGGATACGTTCAATGTTGCCCATCCACCTTCCCTGCGATATCCAGCACATTTTCTACTTTCGCAACAGCTAATCTATTTATTTCTAGGTGGAGAGAGTTACTATGTGAATTTGGTCAACAACAATATTAGTGCGAACTTCCCTTATCCGCCCACCATAAATTGGCTATATTCTAAAATCTAGAAGACTTCGCCGCATATATCGATGCCGCCAATCGGTATATGCCAGTTAGGTTTTTGCTACAATATTTTGTTCCGAAATCAATGCTCGCAGACCGTGACGAATACGTAGAAATGATCAAGGCTGCAACCAAGAGGTATAACCCAATCCTATCAGCGCTGCCCACTATCAACTTCTGTATGCGCTTCTAATACGTTATGATAGACGCATCGATCAAAATTCGGTCCTTAAGGAACGTCCCGACATGATCTCCTATTTTCTGAAAGACGCCGATCACAAAGGAGTAAGCATTGACCAAATCGCGGCTCATCTCAGTCAAATCCTGTATGTTATCACCCGCTTTCTCTGGCTATTTTTGCTCTCACGACATTCTCCTGATACTAATAATGCGCAGCCTCGGCGGTAGTGGCACATCGGCCAGTGTTGTGATCGGCACAATTGACCGTATCATGTCTTATCACCCAACCCCTCAAACTTTAATCATAACTGACTAACAATAGTCACCAACCTTCAATACTTCAAAAGCTGCGGGATGAAATCATCCCTCTATTCAAAACCTCTGACGAAATCACTGCGCCATTGCTCTCCGACTGCAAATACCTTACCGCTTGTATAAAAGAAAGCTTGCGGCTTCTGTTTCCGGCTGTTGGGGGAATGCTTCGATATTCCCCTGGTGAAACTGTGGACGGACATTACATCCCAGCAGGTGTAAGTATACATGATGATACCTCGTACATATTTCAGAACACTAATGATGTCTGTTCATCGTGCAGACTACAGTCAGTACGAATGCATACACCATGAGCCGCAGCAGCGAGTACTTTAAGGACCCTTATGCCTTCAATCCAGATAGATGGCTAGATCCAGACAGCACAGACGTGAAGAGCGCTTCGCAGCCGTTCAGCCTAGGCCCTAGACAGTGTATTGGACAGACGTATGTTTTGCCTAGCGCACATTTTGGAATTAATGCTGACAGCGCACTCAGCCTAGCTTGGGAACAAATGCGGGTCATAGTGACCAAGTTGCTTTACCTTTTTGACCTCGAGTTGGTAGATCCACAGAAAACTTGGGGAGAAGGGCTTCTCAATTACTTAGTATGGAAACAAAATCCATTATATGTACGTGTCAAGCGGAGGGAAGATGCCCTTAATGACCCTATCTGGGCTAGGATTCATTCATGACCGTAAGAGGAGCCGGAGGAACGTTCGGTACTAGACTGACTAGTGGGAACTTATGTTGCAAATAATGGAGATCTTTCTGTTTTAATAATGATGAAATAATGCTTTGAATACGCTGATTAGCCATCTGGGTGTATCACAAGATGGAAAGTGAAAAGAATGGAGCTTCAATTAGCTCCGAGTCTCGATTATGTACTATCGTCGACTCAGCATGGGAGCTAGCAGATCTATCCGTCTGTTATCTAATCAATCTCATCTACTCTTGACGTCTTGATAAATTTATTAAAGTGGCCTAGCTATGTCCGTTAATCATAATCGATTAGCCACACTCTAAGCTAAATAAATGTAATCTAATCTAAATCTTCCCATCTTATCTTCTTCAACAGCTCCAAGTTGCGAATCTAATAATTTTGCTTGGTAAAATCTCGACAAGGGTTCACCTGACCGTGTCGCAACCGTCGGTTTGTATGGGATTCGCAACCGGGTAGCGTTGTCACTATAGTCCTCATCTTTATCGAAGTTCCCCGCGAACTCCTGGGTCCGAGGATCAGCTGGGAAAATCAGATTTATGCTATCAATTGACTAAGTACTTTGTCGTCCCACGACAAATAACACCAGCAAATGTCACGTCACACGTTAACGGTATCGATGACGACGGCAATCTACTTCGGAGAATAGTTCCATCCTTTCCATTCCTTCCAAGTATGAATCTTCTTACGACAGGCTCTCAGAAAAAATGCACACAATATTCCCAGAGATTATTCCAAGAAAATCCTCTGAAATGCATAACCCAAAGCCCCAACACACAAGACAACGTCCGACGGCTAACTCCCCACACAACATACAACTGTAGGATAGCGAGCGAATATCTAGACCACTACCTTCTAGGTCAGCGAAACCTTCAGTTGGAGCAATAGGCTTCATGGTTTAGTACGTCTTTAGAATCTTCCGAGCTGCTTGTCCACTTCCTTCGACCATTTACCCCTTCTTTCTTCATCAGATATAACCCTGCTGAGCGGGTTTCTGTTGAGGCGATGTTTGTCGGTGAAGACGACCGTTTTGCCTTTTTTGAGTTCAATTTTCCCGGAGCAAAGGGGTATTGTACTGTCCTCACTCTCGTACACCTCTGCATCGAATGATTCGCCGAGCTTGAAACCAAAGGTATTGCTCTCAGCAAAGTTTGACCCAGGACGGAATGGGTTTCCATAAGGTCCCTTAATGACAAGAAACAGAGGCCGTTCGTATTCATCCTTGAAAAGCTCTGAGCCGAAGCTGTGCTCAATATTGCCGGGTGATAGTTGAATGTTTGGACTGCGGACAATCTTGTGTTCGATGTGTAGCTCATGACTTTTGCCGAACAGGTAGAACGGGACACTATCTTGCGGATATCCATCATCCCATTTCGACGTCTGAAGTGATTTAAGGAGTAATTTCTTAACATTAGAGCTAGAGACCTTCAATCCGCTTGTTGATGTCCTAGAGTGAAAGTTAATATTGCGCTTCATGGTGTCTTTATGTGGTGGAAAATACTTTTCATCCGCGACTGTCATGTTCCACTCGAAGCACTTCTGCTCTAAGATATCGGAGAAATAGACCTTATGGTTGGTGGTTAGGCGAATTATTGAGCCAGGATATCTTTCCTTCAGATCCTTATAGTGTTGCATCCCTGTATCGTCGAGTTCAACACTCAGAATAGCTTGCTGACGGCAAGACACCTCCAAGAATCTTGGTTCATATATTAGGTAAATTGCCTGGTGGCCACACATAATAAAAGAGCGATTCATCTGCTTGTTGGTGCAGAGTTTGCGTGAGATCTAACTCCCAGCCACGGTCAGTGGCGGTTTGATATCCAAGGAGAAACGATCAAAACCTTGTCCCGACCCCCGGTAGAAACAAGTTGATGAAAAAAGATTACATACCTCAACTTCTTCAGCGGCAACCTCCTTGAACTTTTCTGCTAGTGTTTTGATGAAGTTACCGTCTGTCGGAAACGGCGACATCACCACATTTCGCAAGACAAAAAGATCCTTCGGCCCCTGGACGCCTACACGTGCCTTATAATTTTCCGCGCACGTTCCATATAGTTCTTTCTCAAACACCGTCGAAGTGAGGAAGAGATCAATATCGGCTGGATCGTCTTTCGGCGATGAAATTGATAGTCTGTCGACAATGCGTTTGTTGAGATCATTTGCCTATTCAACATCTTGGTTCAATTCACCATTGCCATTTGGGCCCTTGTCATCTGGAAGGAAGAAATTGCAACAGAAGGCGTTGATGTTCAGATCCGAACCTATAGTTCTGAGAAGCGCCATAGCTTTTTCATCGCTCATGATCTCGCTGTTTCTTTTCTCAAGGATATTCTTCTGAATTTCCTCCTTGGTCTTATCCTCATCTCCTGGTAGTTTGTTGAATGGGACGATGATGAAGTGCTTTTTCTGCGTTTCCATCGCAGACCATTGTGCAAAAAACTAATCCCAAAAGTGCCGACCTTTTTTAGCAATACCGTCTCGCTGGGCTAAAAGATGGAAAAGAAATCAGATTAAACATACCCTGCAGGATGTAAATCTGACTTCTCCAAGCAACCGGCCATACCCAGTTTGACCAATGCCTATGACCTTATTGGACAAAAAGGTCGCCGCAGCAGCAGCCCCAGGCTTACTGCCAAAAGAATAGGGCGTTAGGCAAAAATCAGTGCAGTGACACATGCGTCAGGATAGACTAACCTGCCCTCGACACCATATATGCCAATACTCTCACTAACGTTTGTTCCAGGCGTGATGTAAGGGGTTGTCCATGTAAGCAGATACCTCATTCTGCCATCTCTATAGCAGAGCCCACCTGCTGGGTAAGGTATGTACCCAGATTTGTGTGGATCGATAGTGATAGAGTCCGCATCCCGAAGGCTCATGAGTTGAGTGATAGTTTCCGGTTTCAGTGCGAGTGTCGGTACGGCATCTCCTCTCACAGGCGTCTCTGGTGCTGATGGTGCCCTATCCTGGCCCGGTAATTCTTCCGACGAAGGATTGAGTGTTGAAGTAAAATATCCGCCCCAGGCGGCGTCTGCATGAACAACAAAAGTCAAGCCATATAGATCCTCAAACTCCTCCCTAACCTTCAGTATCTTATCCAGTGGGTCAACAGCTCCTTCCTCGGTGGAACCAATGACGGCTACCACTGCAAAAACCGCCTTCTTTTCTTCATCCGGAAGCGCTTTGTCATCACTAGCAAGGACACGGCCGCTAAGACGTTTTTTCAGCTCGCCAATGTCAAGACGTCCGTCATTATCGACTTGGACGTTCACAATATTATTGGATCCTATTCCGACGATGGCTGATCCACAGATCTTCATAAGTTATCAAATAGCACAACTGGGAGGATTGTCTACTTACCGCCACCTTTGGGCCAGGAATAATGTCTTGTACTGGAAACCATGTATTGAATGGGACCCTTCACGTCGTGCTTTATTTCGAGGTGTTGTTGCCCGGTGGATTGAATCGAAAAGGGCTTCATAACTCCCTCAAGATAGGATGGCGCGACACCGAACTCCTCTTTAAGTCTTTCTGGAATTTCTAGGATCGTTGAGACTCGAAGATTGAGCCGTTCCCAATTAGTAAGGTTTTTGAACAGCTTTTTTTCATCTTTGTTTGTTTGTTTGTAATCATATTGCATTCGGCCGCTGGCGGCCATGGCATATCCCGTACATATTTCCTCCCCGTGTCACGGCGCAGATAGGTATGAGAATACTTAGGGATAACGGAGGATGATTTCTGGTGGTGTCGAAGGAATTGTGTTACGGAAAGGCGGAGACGTTGGAAGACGCGGAGGGAGCGGCGAGAGGGTGGCGGTATAATTTAGTAAGATAAAGAAGTGGTTTGAGGTGTTGCGACGTCGGACGATATGGCGTGGTTGTTACGATAAGGAATGATGGAAGGGTGTGTAAGATCATGGGAAAAGATTCGGATGGTACATCAAAGCATGGAAGATGGTTCGAGGGTGGCAGACGAATTGTATATAAAGAGAGTGTTTTGGTGTTGGAGGATTTCCTTTTCTTCTCTCTTTACTCGTTCTCTTGTATAGCAAACAATAGTACGACCTTGAAACATATTCCGATCTTTGTCCCTCGATACCCACTTCGAGTTCAGTCCTGCAACATCCATATCACCTGCGCCCGACCCCGCCCGTTACACCCTGCTTCTTCCGTAACATAAAGAAACAAAAGCAAAGTCGCGAGTCCTCTTCTCCCTAAAACAAAAGAAACCGCCAAAAAACAACATCAACTTTTACACCCCCCCATCACTCGACTCCTCATGATCTGAGTTCTCCGCCTCCTCCACCACTCCGCTAATTCTGCCGACATCTGTACAAGATAAAAAATCCATCAGAGCCTGCGAA
>Ga0307512_10002040_pt1 | contig 26679 bp, 25 predicted proteins | sample 14_EM_MG_FD_200267 | JGI IMG/M metagenome (GOLD analysis project Ga0307512, IMG submission 200267) | Populus trichocarpa ectomycorrhiza microbial communities from riparian zone in the Pacific Northwest, United States - 14_EM | ecosystem: Host-associated > Plants > Roots > Unclassified | place... | reverse complement strand
TCTTTCTTGTCCACAACTCTACCATCATCACAAGAACACAAAGTTAAGTCATCCCTCTCTATCTCTCCATGCCATAATCATGAGTTAACACCGAGTACAGCATACACCTAAGATTGTCTGTCGTCCCTTCATTCTCACGATTTCGAGTTGACCCCTGAATGTAGCTTCAGCTTCCGGCGTACCTCCCTCCAAATCGACCGCCTCCAAGTACTCCTCCAATCTCGCTCGATCATAGCCTGCAAGTGCATCTCCAAACTCGCTCGGTCACAGCCTGAGAGTGCATCTCTGAGTTCACTCGATCTCGGCCTCCAAGTGCATCTCCAAACTCGCTCGATCTTGGCCTCTAAGTGCAGCTCTCAGTTCACTCGATCTCGGCCTCCATAAGAGCTTCAAAGGTGAAGTCACCTTGTCACATTCCCACGGTTTTGAGTTAACCAACCGATGAATAGAGTCTCAGCACCTGGCGCGCCTCCCACCGACCGCCTCCAGATCGACCACCTCCAAGTACTCCTCCAATCTCGCTCGATCATAGACTGCTACAAGTGCATCTCCAAACTCCCTCGATCACGGCCTCCAAGTGCAGCTCTCAGTTCACTCGATCTCGGCATCCAAGTGCATCTCCAAACTCGATCGATCACGGCCTCCAAGTGCAGCTCTCAGTTCACTCGATCTCGCCCTCCAATTGCATCTCCAAACTTGCTCGATCACGGCCTCAAAGTGCATCTCTGAGTTCACTCGACCTCGGCCTCCAATTGCATCTTCAAACTCGCTCGATCACGGCCTCGGAGTGTATCTCCGATTTTTAGATTGGTAGCTATATAGATAAATAGATACATAGATGAGAATACAACCTGAATACATGAGTTTTAAAAATCGTTGCACGATTAGTAGTAGCTATGAGTTCCAGGCGCACCAGCAGCGTTCCCAAAGGAGATGTTGTATTTCCCAGAATGCTCTACTGTGATTCGAGGTGCTCCCAGACGCTCACAGGTTTGTCGCTGGCGCTCCCAGGTGCTCTGCTATGCAACGCGACCCGTCGCCTGGGCGACAGGCAGCGTGTAATTCTCCGTCAGAGGGTACGAGGTTCCGTCAGAGCCGTCAGAGCCGTCCGGAACACCCGGGTGTTCCGGACGGAATCCAGGGTTGTTGCTGATGATCAATCAACATTACAGGCAATTGGGTCAATGTCGTGGATTTCATACCTTCCCCAACTGCACTAACTTCAATAGTACCAATTATGTCTACAAAGTCCACATTGAAAAGAAGAAAGAAGAGGAGAGAAAGAGCATCATCGAGCACACCAACCACCATACCATCAATTGCACACTCCACCGAGCCTACTACAAGCTTACTCCACAGGGCCTCTCCAAGTGCAGCCTGCACTGTACCTCAAAGTCCATCTGCCACCCCATTTCCAAAGCCCACTTGGAAGCCTCTCACTATCTCAGAATCACGACTGTGTCATTCCCGTCTAGCCCACAAACATTGTGCTGCTCTATGATCACTGATAGATGGGTATACGAAAGACGATGCAATGTTTACCATATGCATCCAGGCCCAGAACAAGCAGATGATCATCAAAGTGATGACCTTGCACTCTTCAAAGCCATTTGAAATCATACATTTGGATGTGTCTGGACCATTCTCCATGCCTACCTTCACCGGCTATTATTTCTATGTCCGATTCATGGACCATTACACATGCTACACCTCCGTTTGGGTCCCCACAGATAAGAAGTCGAAAATATGCATCGTAGTATACCAATCATTTCAGGCCCGAGTTGATTCATTGGGACACGAAGTGAAACAATTTCGGTGCATTGATTGCCACCAAGAATATGACATTGTAACCTTCAGGCTTGTGCTCGCTGCACATGGTTCAACATACAAACAATACCCTGCGGACGCGCACCGAGAGAATAGTGTTGCTGAAAGCACAATCCAGACCAGCACCGAGAAAGTACGATCCATGATGATTGACTCCCCGGCGCCACTTCTTTTTTGGGGAGAAGCTGTCAATACCACAGTCTACCTCCACCTGTCAACTCCAAACAAAGCCCTAACCAAAAGAGACGATTGCAATGGGTATCAAGTCCCATATTCAACTCCATAAGAAATGCTCAATGCATTTGGCAAGCCCACTCACAACAATGACAGCAATGAGATATTGTACATGACCCCTCTTCACCATCTCAGATGATTTAGCTGCTATGCCAGTCAACTTCTCCCTGAACCGCAATGCTGTGGGGAATCAAGGCCAAAATCCAAACCATGTTTGAAGGGCGGTAATGTGTACGATTTCACTGCCCTTCGGGAGATATGAGACCCGGCATTCCATGAAGTACGATCACTGTCGGATGTTACTTTTGAAACAGAGCGGAATGCTCATGCTTCATGTCTACACAGAGCCAAATCAGACATCTTTGAGCTACCAGAACAGATGGAATTTATGAAGGAAATTGACAGTGGAGATGGACTTCTCCAAGCACACGACATTGAAACGGGTGGAGATGAACTTCTCCATGACCACCCAGCAACCAGTTGAACAGGTGAAAGCCACCGATGTGGTGATCAAAACTGCACTGACAATGATAGAGATCAGAATCTGCCTGACGCTGACAAATATCGAAATCTCCCTGCAACTACAGGAGTGAGATCATGTACTCCTGACAAGGAGGATGCACAACAGGTGTCTAGATAAACTGCCATCCACAATTGATATCTCTGGTGCAAAAGTGACAAAGCCCGCTGAATGGCGGCCATGACCATGCAATCATGGCAACCACCACCTCCACGGATGAATTGTGTCACCAGAAGTCTAGTTAAGATCTCTGCAAATCCACTAGCATTACGGCAAAGGCTCTTGCATAAACATGCATCCACAGCAATCCATTTCCATATGCAGAGACCATGGACAGCCCACAATGAGACCACTGGAGAAGAACATTGAAAGTGAAATGCACATCGATCCTACTCAATGATACATTCACAACTATCAACTTCCGGGAAGCAAATCAATTGTGAGTCAATCCAACTGGCTCCAAATGGGTCTACCAGACGAAATACAATCCTGAAGGTGCCATATGATACAAAGTACGCCTAGTAATTGAACACTATGAAGAAATGGACTTCAGAGAAACTTATGCCCCAGCTAGAAATCTCGCCACTTTTCAGTATCTCATCCCCCCGGTTGGAAAATGTCACTGGAACATTGATGATTTGGATGCGGTCACTCCTTCTCTCAATCCTGAGGTCGATGGAGATGATATCTATATGACCCTGCCGAAAGGCTGGCCTGATGGCCTCCAGTCCCCTGCAATCATTGTTTGACTACAGAATGCACTGTACTGCCCCTAACAAGCACCATGAGTTTAGCACAACATTATTACCACCTTGTTGCTCTCTGTCATGTTCCCACATTCCATGACCGACCCCAACCTGTATCTCCGCGGTGATGGTATTTTGCTGCACTTGTATGTTGACGACATCTCGATCTTGAACATGGAAGACGCTACCAAAGCTGTGATCGAAGTTGAAACTATGATCTCAGAAACATACACAATTACCAATCTCGGCCCGGCACGGCAATCTGTTTGCATCAAAATCCACTGTGAGCAAACAGGATCTGGCAGTAACATCAGTCTTAGCCAGATGGTCATCTTCAGCACGATTCTCGAACGATTCAATATGCCAAATGGTCAAGATGGAGCAACTCCAATGGATTCTGATGTGAAGCTAGATCTGGCCAAGGATCAGGAGGAGAATGAACTACATGATATCAAAGGTTATCAGGCAATTGTCGGCTCATTGAGGTAAACGGCACTGGCAACTTGGCCCGACATATTATTCACAGTCACCTCACGCTGCCAATACAATTGCCATCTCTTCACCTGCCATTTTACCCCTGCCAAAAGAGTTCTCTGGTATCTCAAATCCACCGCCAATGTTTGACTGCATCTTGGCAGCAGCAGCAGCACTGGCAGTCATGATCAACTGACTGGCGACATGGACTAGGATCGGGCCAATGATAGTGCTCACCTTGAATCACAAGGTGGTCGTGACTGCATTCTCAGCAACGGAGCTGTCTCGTGGCAATCGCGAATGCATGATCCCATTGCTATGTCAACTATCGAAGCCGAATACATCCCCTGCTCCAAAGGCTCCCATCAAGCGAAATGGCTACTCCAGCTCCACTGAGATATACCCGGCAAAGACGCATTACCGCTCACAATCAATTGCCACAGTCAGGGTGCACTTAGTCATATCACAACTGGAATCATAAAAGCTCGCACAAAGCATAGTGATGTTTGGTATCATAATAGTCCAGATCTCCAAGCCTGCAAGAGAGTTGACTTCTCCTATGTGTATATGAATGAGAATGTGCCAGATATACTAACCAAGGCCATGAGGAAGGAAAAGCACAAGATATTCACAAAGGCAATGGGGCTATGGTAATAGAGGTTGGATTTAAGGTTGTTTCACTTTTCTTTTGGCCACACAGATTTCGCTATCTCTTTATAGATGGTCATCCTCAGGCTATGGTAGTACTCTTTCCACACTCACTTTTGCAGGGTTTTAACAAGGCTACTATAAGAATCACTTTGTTTTATCTGTTTTATTTGTTTCTTGCTCTATGGTGTATAGCAAGAGGGGGAGTATTGCATAAACAGGTTTCAGCCGGAGATTAGTCTGGCATGTCTGGAGACGGAGGTGTCTCGAATGGCCGGAGATGGAGACGTCTTGGGTCACTGGAGATCGAGGTATCCTGTATCGCCGGAGATGGAGATGATCTGTATGGCTAGAGGTGGAGATGTCTTGTATGGCCGGAGAGGGTGATATCTCATATGGCCAGAGATAACTGTGGACTTTAATATGGACTGGTGGCATTCAGCCATACTCGCACTCTCATATATATTGGCCTTGTCACTCTCTGAGATAGAATACAATTAAGCTTCTCTAGCATCACTATTGCAACAAAATCATTACATTATGAATAGTTTATGTGCTTTCATACTTGACTTAGTAATAAAAGGTGATTAACATAAACTATGGTTCAATAGCCTTTATTGAAGAGTACGAAACTATATTTACTGGGAAGAATGACCATGTGTATGAGATAATGTACTGAGAAGATATTTCAGAGATGGTGATCAATAGTATATATAAGTTGTAGTACAATTAGACTTCATAGACGAGTGTAATGGCTCAATTTCTAAAGTACATATGTGATTCTCCATATGTGATACTACATATCATACAATATAAAACATAACTCAAACCAACTAGCCACATACAGTTCATTGTACGCTGACAAGTATATTTCTGATTGTACTTAACCATATACTCACAGCCAACTTAACTGCCATTTTCCAAGTTATTCCTTAACACACTTCTGATATATCTCTAAGTATACTCCCACATTTACCTCTCAGTAAACTCTACAGTACAATTCCAACCTTGATCCTACATCAACACAATGAATTTAGGTGACTGGAAGCCCGTTGGAGTGTATGGGAGTTGTCAAACCAGAATCTCAGAATAATTCAATTCCAGAGGGATAGTAATAATACAATGGCCTTTTGATGAGACTGGAAGTGATATTGTTAAAGCTGAATAGATGGAGAAGAACTGGTGACAATGTTGGAAGCATTTGGAAATATAGGCTACAAGCTTGGATGCACCTGGAAATGCAGGCTACAATCTTGGGCATACAGCAAATTTCTGTACAGTACACAGGGAAAAATCATACAATCTGAGGGAATACTGCTGGAGCACTTGGATATTATAGTTACTGCTTATCATGAAATGATTTTTAAAATCTTATTCAGATTGTATCCTTCTTTACATATGTTTATGTCCATGAATATATACATCTATACATCTATAGATCTACACAGAAGCTTTTGGAATGGCTGCAGGCAATGCCTAAATGCAATCAGAGGTGCTGTTGGAGATAGCAAGACAGTGATTGTAGAGATGCAGCTGGATGATATAATCAAGTGAGCTTTAAGGTATACATGGAGGCTATGATAATAAGGACTTTGAGATGGATTTGCAGGATGTATTTGAGTAAACTTACAGATGAACTTTGGAGGTGGGTATGAGACAAATGTAACGATGGACTTGAAGGCTATAATGGATACAGACTTGACATATAGATGGTGGGTATGATCATACATGTTTGGAGATATATGTACAGGCCATGAATGCTACTCACTTGGAGGTGCTGACCAACTGAGTTTGGAGATGCTCTGCAAGGCAATAATTGTGCAAGATAAGAAATATAGTTCATGTGGGCAATCCAGCAAAGTTGGAATTACACTTGGAGATAGATCTCAAGTGAAATTGAATGAGTACATGGAGGGGTTGAAAATAGACGCAGTTAATTGAGAGGCGGATACAGCTGAAGCAAAGACCTTACTATAGATTTAACTTTCGATTGTGGGAATGTGATGAGAGTTGATTGTGCTCTTGAAATTTATAGTACGCTGGCTGGTATCAGTTGATCTGTAGGAATGTAAGATAGGAGGTTGCTGTACTCAGTAGTTAACTTGTAATTATGAGAATAATTGGAGACTGGCTGGTAGGCAACCTCAATGTTGGGTGGATGCTGTACTCAGTGAAAACTCAGAATCATTATATGAATAGAAACAGAGGGATGTCTGAACTTTATATTTTGTAGTAATGTTAGAGCTGTGGACCAGACCGAGAGAGATGGGAAATCAAAATGAAAATACTAGGTGCTGGCAATGTATAAGAATGTGGGAAACAGGGGTACCTCCTGGCTGTTTGGATTTTGAATTCTTCATATCCATAGTCTTACCAGCTGGATCAGATATCTAATCTGCTATGTCAGATATGGTATATTGACCTACACATGCAATTCTCTCATATACTAATGTCTCATGATGATTACCCCAATCTCCTTTTATCTTGGTTTCTGTTCTCTCTCTTTCCCTTATGCAACCCTACCATCACCAGAGAATACCAAGTTAAGTCATTGCTCTGGACCACCCCAGTGTGTAATCATATGTTGGCACTGAGTACGGGATCATTCCAAGATCCACTGTCTCCTACTCTCAGCCACTCTTTTGTTCATCAACTCTTATCTGTAGGTAAATCATTTGTACTCTACAACCTACATACTCACCATGCAGTATTTAGAAATGAATAGAGCAGACAATATCACCACCGATCGTGGCAAAGTGTTTAGCAGGTGACTTTGGGAGTAACTGTGCTCCCATCTCAGTATCAATCACCGACTTTTGACTACTTACAACCCACAAATGGACTGTCACACTAGGTGGCACCACCAAACAATCAAGCAGTAACTCCCAGTGTTTTGCAACTATGACCAGGACAACAGGGTGAAATTGTTACTGCTGGCGGAATTGGCATACACCAACTCAATCCACCATTCCACGCTGATGACACCCTTCAAGGCGAACTACACCCACCATTCTACGATTCTATTCAAGCCTCCCTATATCCCCAGTTTCAGTTCACATGTGCAAGGAGACTCGTGGATAGCAGGAATGGAAGAGACTCAACGAATTCTCCGCGAAAACTTACTTGAAGTTCAGGAGTGGCAAAAAAGTATGGCTGTGGGAAAGAGATGACATTTGTGGTTGGAGACAAAGTATGGCTATTGAGCAAGAACTTGAGAACATCCAGGCCTTCACAGAAGCTTGATTACAAGCGCACAAGACTGTATACAGTAAGTAGGATCATCCCTAAGAATCCCTACAAACTAAACTTGCCGAGAACAATGCACAACTACAACGTTTTCCAGGACTCATTTCTGGATTGTGATACAGTGCCAGTCAGCAGTCAACCATCTTGAGAGCCACCCCCGGCAATAGTGGAGGAAATACAGGAAGGTGAAGTTGACAGCATACTCAACTCTACACAGCCCTATCAGCAGCTGCACTATGTCATCCAATGGGCCGGTTACAACAAGATATGGATGAGCTGGAAACCAGCAGAGCATCTGCAAATCGCCTGGGATCTGGTTGACGAGTTTCACTGAGAGTGTCCCAATTGGCCATGGGAGTAGAGGTTCAGAGTTCGGGAGTTGAGGTAAGGAGGACATGGAAGCAGTTTGGATGTTTCATTTGTGCTTTAGTTTGTTCATTCTCTTCACTTCCCTCTCTTCTGTTTGAACCTTGCCCAGTATAAATGGCACTGGCATGGCTTTTACCACCAATGACTGGAGAAGGAGTTTCCCCTTACACAAATTTTGCCGAAAGGTGGCGGTTGACCTGTACTGAGCAGTCATGGGACGCATAGGTTTGTATGATTGCATACATAGGGTGATTGTTTCAGTTTTTCTTTCCCTTTCCTTTGTTTCTCTTTTCCCAGCTTTGGCAGCCCAGGATGGCTGCGCCCAAAGAGGGGATAATGTACCAGTGACACATTACCCAAGGCCAGATATGCGCCAGTGTCTATGGGTCACTGCTGCAGCACTTGGATCAGTATCAAATATCTTACCATGAAACTCACCATAGAGAGTTACTGACTCTCCTGTCTGACTGTATTCCTATGTCAGACCTCTGTGGTCAAGCCTAGGCATCCATGGCTTTACAAAACGATAGTGTCCATATGATTGTCCAGCTCTTTCCCATGACATGTTGGGATTGAACTTTCGAGATAATTGATTTAGTCTAAGTCTCTGATGACATTTAGTGTATATTGTAGCCACCAGCCTTAAACAAAAGCCAAGTGATGACACCCTACAAAGAATCAGTCTATCCAAAGTGGGGTACATCAATTTACTGTATTTCCGGCACTTGAATTCTCTGGGAGTCTCAGGGAGTGTGTGGTAGTTGTCTGACCAAGATCCCAGTGTGGTTAAATTCTGGTGTTGACCGGACGAATGCAGTTGCCTGCAACTTCGCCAGGGAATGCTGGCTATAGATTCAAAGGGTCGAATGAACCAATGCTGTAGCCTCTAGATTGCCCGACATATTCTGGCGAAAAATCTGCATTGACCTTGGAGGTCTGGTGCTTCCCAGGGAAGCACCTGGGAATGCAATTGGCGTGCCTGGGAGCATATCACATTGAGAATGAGAAGACTTGAAATAAATAACCTATTTCTTGGAAAGGCTGCTGGTGCACATGGAAATTGTAGTTACTATTCCTTGATAAAGAATTTCAAAATTCATGTATTCAGTATACATTGTCATCTATGTCTCTATGTATTAATGTATCAATGCAGCTACCCATCTACACATGATCTATATATATACTGGCTGCTGGCTGTTCTTCAGTACAAACTTAGGTTTGCATTAGGGTGTTGATGCAGTACACTGAGAGATGTACTTGGAGAATGTGATCAAGTGAAATTGTTGATGCACAAGGCTGCTGTGATTGGGAGGACTTAGTTATATGCTTGGAGGTCATCATAGCACAAGGTTGGAAATTCGCTTCCAGACTGTGATTGAGCAAGTGTGTATATGCTCTTGGAGGCTGTGATTGACTGAGTTCAGAGATGCAGTTGGAGGCCATAATCATGTGGACATAGGGATGCACTTCCAGTCTGTGATCAAGTGAGTTTAAAGATGCACTTGAGATGTAGATGTAGGCTATTTGGAGATGCACTTTGCTGGTAGTAATCAAGTGAATATAGACACCAAGACAAAAGTAAACAGAGTGAAGCGCATTTAGGCCATAATTGAGCAAGATTGCAATTATACTTGGAGGCCAGGATGATGCAAACTTTGAGTTCTAGATTAAGTGAACTCAGAGATCCACTTGAAGACTGTAATCATACCAGTTTGGTGATGAGCTTGGAGGCCTTGATTGTACAAACTTGAACATTCTGATTGAGTGATGTGAGAAATCAGGAGAAGTACTTGAAGGCCAAAATCATGTGAATGTGGAGACTGTTATCAAGTGAGCTTGGAGATACAGATGGTGACCATGTTTGAGGGAAATTGGAAGTGTAAATGGACAAATTCAATCTGAAGGTGGTGAATTGGAAAGGAGGTGTGACAGGTGGTGAGACTCAGCTAATTGGGTATTTGACTCACTACTATGAAATGTAACACATTGACTCTACCATTGGGCTCTCCAGGTGAGCTTGCTGGTTGCTGTCAATCTGCACGTAGATATCCCAGTAGCTGATGATTTAGTGAAGGGATACCACTTACTGATGAGAATGCATTCAGACAGTAAATTTATGGTGGATGCTGTACTATGTGATATGTTAAGTCATAATTATGGCATGGAGAGATAGATAGGTATGACGTAACTTTATGTACTGCTCTGAAGGTGGTGTTATAGATGAGAAGATGAGGTGAAGGATAAGAATAGGAATGGTATGGTAGGATACAAGAGGATGGGGGAAATCAGGGGTACAACATGCCAGATTCGGTTCAGAATATTTTGTATTGGTGATTTTCCTTGTCACCTCAGTAGTTGTATCTGCCACATCTCAAATGGTAAATTGACCCACACCCACAATTCTTTTAATTTCCAGTATCTCATGATGATTTTATCCATCACCTGTCCTTTCTCACTTTCTTGTCCAGAACTATATTATCACCTGAGAAAACTAACATAAGTCTTCACTCACGATTATTCAATTCAACATTTATTATTTGACACCTGGTATAGCATCAACTCTAGATTGACTGTCTCCTGATCCCAGCCAATCTCTCTTCTTTCAACTCACATCTCTCATCCCTCATTGCTCATCTTATGTCTCGTATTTCTATCTTTTGAAATCTGATATGTTATCTCTTGGCATACTGTATTGTACTCTACTCTTCATGTCCCCATCATAATGAGTTAACCAATGAATATTGTCTAACTTCCTGTCAAACCCCCCTCCCAATCAATCACTTTCAGCTCCACCACTTTTCAGTACAACGCAAATTTCACAATATCACTACCTCCCTGTTTATCTACAAATTCTGATCATCACAGCCTTCAAGTCTGTATGAGTATGGCATCCAAGTGTATCTGGAAACTCACTGGATGATGGCCTGCCAGTGCATTATAGAGTACACTGAATTCTGAACTCCAAGTGCATACAATCATGGTTTAGAAGTGTATCTCCAAAGATATCTGTTTATGGCCTCCAAGTTGATCCCAGAGTTGACTCAATCATGGATGCTAAGTTTGCATGCTCATAGACTTTAAGTCCATGTCAAAACTTGCTTAATTATGGCCATCAAGTACATTCCTAAGTTCTCTTGATCTTCAGCTGCAGCCTGCAGGATTAACTCCAAATCTGCTTAATTCTTGCCTCCAAGTTGCATCTCTATATTTACACCATAATGGACTCCAGGTGCATTCCTGAGTTCACATAACCATAGCCTCGAAGTACACAACTAAGTATGCTTGATAATAGCTTCCAAGTGCATCCTGATATCCTCTCAAACACAGCCTCCAATTCCATTATTATATTTACTCAATCAGCATATCCAGAAGTTCCTCTAATTGCATTTGACCTCTGTCCCAAGTGAGATTGACTGTACACAATTATATAGATTGATGGAGATAGAAAATACATGCCACATTATATTGTTGCAAATTATATTGGTATGGTGAAATACCAATGTCTAACAAATACAAATATGATAGACCATATGGCTTGTGGTTGTGGAACCCTAAGAACCACTGCTGTGAGAATACCACAACAAGTATAAAGTCTCTCACACATCAGGGCTGAGATCTCAGCTGTTGTCAAGGTCTCACTTAGACCTGGGTAGAGGTCATACCTGCTCATAAATTTGACTATCCTATATATTTGCCCATAGCAAGATTTGGGCCCATAGATAGGTCTGTTTTGACAATACACATCACACAACTACAATCTGGCCAATACCTCCAGAATAAATAAAAACACTATACACATAGTGAAATTCATAAAACCAATTTCATTTGGGTATGAAACACAAAGCCTCATTGCAGTCCTCATGATATATAGGGGTTTATATGCCATCTCAGCTACCACCCCGAGTTAATTTGCCTGTGCAAAGTACGAAATCTACTCCACTCTCCATCCAATGTGATCAATGCATCCCTGGCACCTTTTTGAAGAGGAACAGGGAGGTGTGCTTGGCAACTAGGCTTGAAGGCATTGGGGGCAAGGGAGATTCTGAGTTACAATATGGAAGTTGGGGAGAACCAGGTGTGTACATTCCATGGTACAGAGCAGAGATAAGGAAAGGAGAAAGACTGGAAATACAAGCACAAGACATCAGCCCTGGAAGCAGTCACCATGTCTCAGATCTGAAACATATCTCTGGCACAAGTATACCTGTAACACTTTCCCCTCTTGCTGCCCTGCATGAATCCAAAAGCAGCCAGAACTTCAGAACTCAAAAAGACAAGCAACACAGCCACAGACAAAGAACCCATCTTGTCGGCTGCTGGCAGTGATGCAGGTACCTCCCATGAAACCCACTCTGTTCCCAGAGACACAAAGATAACATATACCATATCAGCAGACAATACCAAAGAAATATAAATTTGGTGCTCCCCCTGCCAACTCAACCAATGATACATAATTGATAATACTTGCCCTGGACTCTGGGAACTCAGAGTCAAGCCGGTCATGGACAATCGACAAGGACCTTGTGAATTCGCAGACAGGCAATGTACATATATAAGCAATTCAAAACCACAGTCAGGTGAGAAAGATTGATAGTCCTTGTGAAACCACAGTCAGGCTACACTGATAAATACACCATGTGAATTCACAGATGGACTTACAGATGACAAATGAGATCCCTGTTGCTTGGTGTAATGCTGGTTGATGCCAACGCAATGGGGAATTGTGCCAGTCTTGCATGTTCTGTATCTCAGGATTCAAACTTCTTTTCAGGTGAATAACCCAGCAGTTGCCTTGCTTGTGGCCTTCTGTTTCGATGTAGTTGCAGATGGGATGCGGTTTGTCTGATCAGAATCACTGGGACCATTGTGGCTTTCGATTGGAATAGAGTGCTGAACCAGTACTCAAACTGCCAATTTCCACAGGCTCTATCGCAAGCTGGACTCCCTTTTGCTGTTAATCTTTATCCAAAAGTTGACAAATTAGATTCTACACATTAATGGAGTTGTGGTTGTCATTGTTATTCTGCAGAAAGGATTGCATAGTTGGAATAACAAAGCTGTCATAGGAATCTCCAAGACCAAAAAGTAGGTCTTGGTGTTCAGGTTCATAGTCAGCGATTGCTCCAGCACATTCCAGTCACTAGCAGAGAGATTGATGGGAATTAATGTAAAGTCACATCTCATTGTTGCCACCACATTGGACATAATCGGTAAGCTGCAATTGATAGAACATTTTCAGAATAGAGAAGGGTGAGGTGAATCCCTTTGATTCATAAAGCTTCTATAGAGTCTTCCAATTATCTACTGGATTTTGAGTCCCTTTCACAAGTTGGTCTGCTCCATCACTGAAATATAGAAGTATATTGCCTCTGGCTTTTTGTACATCTGTATTCCACTGTCCAATGTCTTGTGCTGGTCTTTCAGGTTATAGACATTCTTCGCAGATAGTTGGCTACAGGTCATTCTTGACAACGATCATGTAAATCGTTCTTATGCTGGGGGAGTAGGTGGTGCTAGTATCTTCAACTGAGTCTTGAACAACCATCATTCTATGGAGATTATGCGTCAGTCTAGCTGACGTTGTACACCTTACGTCAAGAAAGCAGTCTATTCCTACAATGATGTGTGTTGCATATGTCCCCTTCATCTGAGCTGATGTATAATCTCCTTCAGCTGATGGTGGTCACTGACTCAGCTGGAGATGCCAGGTGAGTGTGCATGCATGTGTACAGGGCACACTCTGAATACCATATAATGGATCACAAATGTACCTGTACTTGAGAATACAGGCTTCTCGCAATCAGTACTTTGAACAGATTATGAGCCCAGTTATCGCTACTATCTATCATGTCATGATCTTTTCTTCAGTCTCATTCACAATCTCCAACAGAGTCACAAGAACCTTAAACGTTGTTATAGTAACAACATGCGCAGAGGCAGTACTAAAACTCAACACGCCATCGACACAAAGTTATGATCTGGTGATGTCTTCACCATCATTTTCCTTCAAACCCGCCTTCAACATGACTAGGTGAGGCAACATTCCTAACCTCACTCACAGCAGATATGATGGACGGAAAGACGACAAGATATTTGACTTATCAACCATGCAATTATACACTGTGGTAACCATAGTGGATTCTGAATCAGAGCCTCTTGAGTTTGAGCATGATGGCATCCATGATGATTGGAAGGCTAAGGAAGCCATGGCTGCGTCTATAATCAGACTTTACTGTTCCCCCAAAGTACAGTGTATTGATAAAGGTATAAGAACCCCTTAAAAGATGTGGAATATACTAGGAGCCAGTATGGACGTTGCCAGATTCTATATCGACAGACAAGACAGTCTTCAAAAGTTCTGTGCTTGCCAACCTGTTGAGAACAAACCATGAACAGCAGACTTCACCGTGCATAGCAACTGCCACATATCACTGGACCATACATACAATGCAATCACCTACTACAACTTCTCCAAGCAAATACTCACATCACTCCCATCTCAGTATATGATGATATTAATGGTCCTGAATCATAGATGGCCCTTACCAGCACCTGAAGATGCCATGCATGACCTCCGCCAAGGAGAAATTACCCCGAGCCATATTAAAGAACTTGAAGATACATCGGCAGTGGCGGGCCTTCACTCCCAAATTGGCACCTATCATGGCTGATGCAAAGGTAGTGGATGCGGTGAAAGAAGCAGTGGAACCAGAGACATCTATAACAGTAAGTACACAAAATACAAAAGTGACAGCCATACTACAAATGCATGCAGCAAGCTAACATGCACTCAGGAAGGAGGAAAAATTGGCAATGATAAGTGCACATGCTTCCTGTTGAGTCTCATTGGGAATGCCAATGTCAATTGCATCTCATAGCAGCGTATTAAGGAGTGATGGACAGTAAAGAAAGCTACTGCTACAGCAGGTCTCGCTATCTCCAGAGAGTGTGATCCCTTCTGGCTAACCATTTGTAGTCTTTCCGCTGCTGCTGCCGCCACTCTGAAGTGGGATATTTTCGGTGCAGCATCTCACCACATGTGCAAGGACAACAGTAGCTTCTCAAATTTCAAAAAGCTCTCCCTGTATATAGTAGATATTGAACTTGGAGACAACAAATCAATTGTTGAAATAGTGATGATAGAGAAACTTGATTGTATTCTATCTAAGAGGGCCACAAGGCCAGTATATATATGAACGTACTAGTATGGCTGAATGCCATCAGCTCGTACCAGAGTCAACAGTCATCTCCAGCCATACGAGACATCACCATCTCCAGCCATACAAGATATCTCTGTCTCCGGCCATACAAGACATCTCCGTCTCCGACTGTACAAAACATCTCCGCCTTCGGCTGTACAAGACATCTCCATCTCCTGCTGAGACCTGTATATGCAATACTCCCCCTCTTGTTATACACCGTAGACCAAGAAACAAAACAAAATGAAAAGAATGAAACAAAGTGATTCTCATAACAGCCTCCTTAAAACCCTGCGAGAGTGAGCAGGGAAAGAGTACTGCCGTAGCCTGAGGATGGCCATCCATTAAGAAACAAAGAAATTCGTTTGCCCAAAAAGTGAAACAACCTTAAATCGATCTCTATTACCATAGCCCCATCGCCTTGGTGAATTTCTCGTGCTTATCCTTCGACAAGGCCTTGGTTAGTATATCTGCCACATTCTCGTTCGTATGCAAGTAGGAGTAGTCAACTATCTTGCGGGCATGGAGGTCTCGACTATTGTGATAGCAAACATCGATATGCTTCATGCGAGCTTTTATGAGTCCAGTTGTGATGTGACTAAGTGCGCCTTGATTGTCGCAATTGATCGGGAGCGGTGATGTGTCTTTGCCGTGTATATCTCGGTGGAGCTGGAGCAGCCATTTCGCTTCACATGAGCCCTCAGAGCAGGCAATGTATTCGGCTTTGAGAGTTGACATAGCGATGAGATCTTGTTTTCGCAATTGCCATGAGACAGCTCCATTGCGGAGAAGGAATACATGACCTGCATTAGATTTGCGGTCGGCACTATCATTGGCCCAATCGGAGTCTGTGTAGCCAGTGAGTTGATTAGTGCTGCTGCTGCTGCTAAAGTGCAGTCGAAAGTTGGCTGTGGATTTGAGATACTGGAGGACTCTTTTGGCGGCGGTGAGATGGCTGGTGAAAGGGCGGGGATTGTATCAGCAAAGTGCAGCGACTGCAAATGAGATATCGGGCCGGGTTGCAAGTGCTGCGTCCATCAATGAGCCGACGATTGCCTGGTAGCCTTGTATATCTTTCAGTTCTTTCTCCCCCCGATTCTCGGCCAGATCTAGCTTGACATTAGGATCCATTGGAGGTGATACATCGTGAGCATTCTGCATGTTGAACCGTTTGAGAATCGTGGTGATGAAAACCTTCTGGCCAAGACTGATGCCGGTACCGTTCTCCTCGCGGTGGATTTCGGTGCCGAGGAATTGGCATGCCAGGCCGACATTGGTGATCTTGTACTTTTCCGAGAGCCTGGCTTTAACTTCGATCGCAGCTTTGGTTGCGTGTTTTGGGTACAACATTGAGAAATCGTCGACGTACAAAAGCATCAGAATACCATCGCTGCGGAGATAGAGGTTGGGGTCGGCCTGGGACTGTGTGAACTCCAGAGAGAGCAAGAAGGTGTTAATATCGTTGTGCCAAAGTCGTGGTGCTAGTTTGAGACCGTAAAGTGCCTTCTTTAGTTGGACAATGATTGTAGGTGTGTTGATTTCTTGCGGTCAGCCTTCGGGCAGGGTCGCATAGATATCATCATCATCGACCTCGGGATTGAGAAATGCAGTGACCACATCCAAATGATCAATGATCCAGCCATGTTTCCCGACCAGCGAGATGAGATACTGAGAAGTGGTGAGTTTTCCGACAGGGGCATAGGTTTCTCCGAAGTCTGTTTGTTCATAGCCTTTAATTACTAGGCGTGTCTTGTATCGTATGGTGCCGTCAGGATTATGCTTTGTCCTGTAGACCCATTTGGAGCCAATTGGCTTGACTCGCAATTGCCTTGCTTCCCGGGAGTTGATGGTTGTAAATGTGTGATTGAGCAGGATTGATGTGCATTCCTCTTCCAATGCTCGTTTCTGGTCGTCTCGTTGAGGGTTGTCCATGGCCTGCACGTATGTGAATGGATCTCTGTTGGTGGACGTTGATGCGAGAACCTTTGCCATGATAATTAGTGCATTTGAGGAGATCTTAACCGGACTTCTTGTGACGCGATTTGTGCGTGGTGGCTGTGGTTGGCATGACTGCTTGGTCATGGCCGCCGTTCGGCGGGCTTTGTGATTTTCGCGGCGGAGATGTCGATTGTGGACGACGGATTCTCTGGACACCGGTGGTGCATCTTCCTCATCAAGAGGACGTGATCTCACACCTGTTCTTGCAGGGAGACTTCGACGGTTGTCAGCGTTGGGCAGATTGTGGTCTGTATCATCGTCAGTTCAGTCATGATCACCATTTCCATGGCCTTCACCTGTTCGACTGGTTCCTGCGTGCTCATGGAGAAGTTCATCTCCACCCATTTCATAGTCTTGTGCTTGGAGAAATCCATCTCCACTGTCGATGTCCTCGATATATTCCGTCTCTTCTGGTAGCTCAAAGATATCTGTTTGGTCTCCTTGCAGGCATGAAGCCTGGGCATTCCTTTCCTCGTCAAAAATGACATCCGACTGTGATCTTACTACTCGGAATGCCGGGTCCCATATTCTCCAAAGTGCAGTTGAATCGTGCACATAACCGACCATCATACATGGCATGGATCTTGGGCTGAATCTTCCATGGCGTTGCGGCTCGGGGAAAAGTCGACTGGCGTAGCAGCCGAATAGCCGAATGTGGTGGAGAGGAGTCTGGTACACGATCTCATTGCCATCATTGTCGTGAGAGGGCTTCCCAACTGCTTGCAGCATCTTGTATGGAGTTGGATATGGTTCTTGATAGCCGTCGCGGTTGTCTCTTTTCGTTAGGCCTTCATTTGGGGTTCGCTGGTGGAGGTAGACTGTGGTATTGACTGCTTCTCCCCAAAAGACAAGTGGCGCCTGGGAGTCAATCATCATGGATTGTGCTTTTTCGGTGATGGTCTGGATCATGCGTTCGGCAACGCCATTCTTTTGGTGAGTTGTAGGGAGGACATGATTCGTATGTTGTGCCACGAGCAGTGAGCACCAGTCGGAAGGTCTTATTGTCATATTCTCCGCGGCCATTGTCGCACCGAAATTGTTTCACTTCGTATCCCATGGAGTCAACTCGGGCCTGAACTGAGTGGTAGGCTGAAGTGCATGTCTTTGACTTCTTATCTGGAAGGACCAAAACGGAGGTGTATCGTGTGTAGTCATCAATGAATAGGATATAGTAGCGATGGCCAGCGCAGGTGGGCGTGGAGAATGGTCCACATCCATCCGAATGTATGAGTTGAAATGGCTTTGTAGTGTGCTTGGTCTTGACTTTGATGAGTTTGTGCTTGTGCTTCGCCTGAATGCATGCGGTGCAGATTGAGTCATCTTTTGTATATCCGACAATGGGAGATTGTAGGGCAGTGGGATGAATGTGGGCTAGGCGGCGGTGCCACAGTCGTGAATCTGAGATTGTAAGTGGCTTTGGAGATTCGGTGGTAGGTGGACTTTGAGTTACGGTGCTGGTTGCACTTGGAGAGGCGGTGTGGAGTGAGCTTGTAGTAGGCTCGGTGGAGTGCGCGATTTATAATACGGTGATATTTGCCCTCGATGATGCTCTTTTTCTCTTCTCCTTTCTTGAAGTGGACTTCGTAGACATGCTTGGTACTGTCGAAGTGAGTGCAGTTGCGGGAGATATGATATCGAGGTCATTGACCCGATTGCCTGTGATGGTGATTGATGGAGATCATATGGAGCACTTGCCACGTCGAAATGTGGATGTGTACCCGGCTGTGTCCAATTAATTGATGGAGAGAAGCGAGAGCCCGAACATAGGAGTGTAGAGAGCATTGACTTCATACTCCTGTGAAACGTTAACGAGTCCATGATGGCGTACTGTGAGTTTGTCATCATCTCTGAGCTCAATGACTATTGGCTGACGAAGTTTCTTTATTGAGTTGAATCTGGTGTGGTCATTGCACATATGGTGAGATGCTCCGGAATCGATGACCCATGCAGCTGGAGCAGAGGCTGCGGTGAGAGCGGTCGCGTTGTCGGCCAGTCAGATTAGGTTGCGATCTCTAGCTGGGGCTAGTGATGCAGTGTCCTTGTTGACTGTGTTGCGCTGATCCCGGGCACGTTTGAAGTGGATGCAGTCGGACTTGAAGTGTCCTGAGAGACCGCAGTGGTAGCAAGTACGTTCGTCATTCCTGGAGGTGTTTGTACCGCCGGTGTTTGTACCGCCGGTGTTTGTACCGCCGGTGTTTGTGTCGTTGTGAGTGTGCTTTCTCTTTCCGCATGCTTCGGTGGTATGATTGTCCATGTTGCAGTATGTGCATTTGTGCTTCTGGTGTCCATTTCCTCGTCCACCTCCGCGTCCGCCACCACGTCTGCCACGGCCATGGCTGCTGCCACGACCACGATTTCCGCCACGGGAGTATAGGGCTGCTCCGGTGGATAGATCTCTGATTTCTTGGGTTAGAGTCATTTGCTCGGCATATTCACGGATCGCATCCATACACTGCTGGGCCGTGGGAGCGGGGATCCGCTGTTCAATGATTTGGATGGTCGTTTCATATGAACTAGATAGGGTAGTGGAGATATGTGTCTTCATGGCATCATCGGTGATATTTTCGGCGGTTCCAATTAGCTTCTTGCGGAAGGCGATCAATTTGGTAAAGTACTGGGTGATTGTTTCGTCTGGTGATGGTTCAGAGGTGGTGAACTTGCGCAGGACTTAGGTGCGGCCGAGTTTTGTTGAGGCATTGTCAAGTCGGTCCCTAAGTGCTTCCCACATTTCCGTGGGGTCGTCGATATCGTCGATGAGTGGAAGGAGTTCGTCGCAGCATCCGAGGTGTATTTGTGCTAGTGCCGTATTGGCTCAGTCATGACAGCTTCCTTGTATAGGGCGCAGGGCGACGCCGTTGCGAAGAGGGAGGTGTTCGACGCCAGGGACAATAGTGTAAGCTTTCTTGGGGATGAGGACTAGGCGAATCTTTTGCATCCTGACAGGGTAGTTTTCCTCGGGCAGCTTGGGCACATTGCCATCATCAGTCTTGAATGTTTCGTTTGATATGTTTTTCAGAGTGGAGGAGGTTAGGAAGGTGACGATGGAGAGTGATGGATTGTGATGGTGTTGCGGCTGATGAGCAGGGAGGGTTGTGAGTGGGTTAGGGTTTTTGAGGCTCTCAATTGTAAGAGGTAAATACAGTATTTTTGGAGTAAAGATTGTAGCGGGCGCCGGGCTCATAACCTGTTGACATAGTGATGATAGAGAAGCTTGATTGTATTCTATCTAAGAGGGCCACAAGGCCAGTATATATATAAACATACCAGTACGGCTGAATGCCATCAGCTCGTACCACAGTCAACAGTCATCTCCGGCCATACGAGACATCACCGTCTCCGGCCATACAAGACATCACCATTTCCGTCTATACAAGACATCTTCGGCTCCGACTGTACAGACATCTCCGCCTCCGGCTGTACACGACATCTCCGTCTCCGGCTGAGACCTGTGTATGCAATATCAATCACCACTAGGCAATATGGTAACGTTGATGTCATTCAGGACTAACAACTTGAAACTCTCCATACTGTTACTCCTGCACTTTCCCTCCTATCAATCAACTATTTGGATTTGGTGGGCATACAACTAAATATTGGACCGGTTACCCCCAGTCTACAGTCAAGTCTTCACTGGCACCTGCAATCACATCTACAAGTCCACCTGCTTTGTCTTTTCTTTGCTTACCTTTGACTTCCATAACTAGGTCCACTCGCATGTCTTTCACAGTCTCAGAATCAACACTATGGCACCAATGATGATTCTATATGCACTGTCTGCATCAGGGCCACCCACAAGCAACAGCTGATTAGAATGTCAGTCCAGCACACTACGCAGCACCATACCAGATGGTGCAAGGATTTGGCAAACCTAGGCATGATGCTGCCGGCTACTAAATATCATATCAAGCTGCTCTCCACAAGCTACATTGATTGAGATGTTCCGCTAGCAATCTCAACCCCAAAGTGTAATGCCGAGGCAAATTCAGCCCCAGGTCAAAGTCTTGCATAATGGTAGGCTACACACACAATTCAAAGACATTGTGGCGGATTTGGCATTCTGAATTCCAGAAAATGAAGGTACAATCAGAAGTTGTCTTTGGCAATGAGAAAAGTGTACACATGGCTTGCCAGCATGAAGGCAATGAATTTGCTACCAATATGTTTGGACTACTGGAAGACAAAGAATGTATTGAGGAAATTGATCCTGGAGACAAGCCTCTTTGAGGACAAGACAGTCAACCTAGGAAGTTTGGTCAGAGATTGACATCTCACATGAATGGAGCTCCCAGCAAGGAAGCAGACAATGCCCAGGGCAGGTGCCTCTGCGATGACAATCAGACTGTACAGGGTTCAGTAGCAAATGCAGAAAATGCACATAGCCTGCACCTCCGCCAAGGGGATCATACTGTCTAGTGTTCGGCTTCAAAAGCAGAAAATGCCCACCACTGGCAGATATGCTGAGAGGATCAGACTTCGAAGAATTCAGCAGTAGATACAGAAAACATCGTTTACAACCTGTGCGTCTGGTCAGAAGATTGGACTGCCCTGTGTTCGGCAGCAGCAAATAAGAAATCCTGCCAACTACCAGCAGCATCTCCAGCTCCACTGATAGTAAGTTGTATCACAAGAAGTCAAGGTAGGCCCTCCACAGAAGCATTAATGGCATCCACACCCACCGGAGATCCATTCACCTACATGGAAGCTATGGAATGCCATCAACCACATCACAGCATCAAAGCTATGGAAGAAGACAGTACATTGACCCTGCTCAATAACACCTTGTCTGCTCTCAACTTCCAGGAAGTATTCCAACTGCAACATGCTCAGGCATAAAGGGATATGCCCCAAAAGATTTTGGTGAGAGTTATGCCCCTGTTGGGAAGGAAACTATGTTTTGGTATCAAATTTTTCTCATTGGGAGATATACGCGGAATATGGATGAGTTGGATGTTGATACCACCTTCCTAAATCCCAGGATCAATGATGATACCATCTATATGACTCTATCAGAAGGATGGCTAGATGGCCTCAACGGCCCAGACATCATTGTCAGACCCGGGAAAGTTCTCGATGGTCTTAAACTTGCTCTGCAGTTATGGCACAAAGATAGCAATGATTTTCTACTCACTCTTGTGTTTACACCATCCTCAGCTGATCCAGCACATCAATTCCTTGGCATCATTATCCACCACTAAGATACCTGCATCAGTCTTGTTCAGACAGCATATGTAACCACCATTCTCAGATGATTCATCATTGATCATGCTCAAGCTTTCTTGACACCCATGAATCCCAATGTAGTGGTGGACTTGGTTGAGGATCAGGGGGAGAAGGAAGTGGCAGTTATCTGAGACTATTAAGCAGTCGTGGGAGCACCAATAAATGCAGCAGATGCAACTAAACTGAATATTTCATATGCAGTCACTGCTCTTTCTCGACACAATTTGCACCCATTCACTGGCCATCTGGCTGCTGCTGATTGAGTTCTGCAGTACCACAAATCTACAGCCAATTTTCGACTACATTTCAATGGCAATCACATTGGCATTTACATTTGCATCAGAATCACCATCAGCAATAGTTTCGCAAGGTACTTGAATTCACATTGGGCCAATGACGGTGTGGACGGCAAATCTCAGGGAAACCTTATGTTTCTGACGAGTAATGGAGCTATCTCTTAGCAGTCTTGAATGCAAAGCCTCATCGCTATGTCAACTCTCAAAGCCGAGCATATTGCCTACTGAAAGGCATTGTCAACTTCATCTAAATACCCACAGATGAAAATGTGGCCAATATAGTCAAGAAAACAATGGGTTTATAATCAATCAGAGGACAATTTATGGTTGCATTTTTGGTTGTCTTACTGTTTTCTTTCAGTGAATACAGATTTTGTATGGATGTGGGCGGCCATCCTCAGGCAACAGTAGCACTTTTTCCCTGGTCACTTGCCCCTCAGGGTGTTATGGCAGCCACTATGGGCATCACATGTTTGTTTATTTGTTTATGTGTTATCTTTCTTGCTTCACAGAGCATAGCAAGTGGAGGGAGTGTTCCATATATAGGCTTCAGCTGAGCTAATACATAATCTCCTTATGATGATATTCGTTTGTGACTCAGTGGGAGCTGCCAGCTGAGTGCACATGCATGCATCCTGGACTTATTCTGAATGCCATATGTATGATCACAAATGTACCTGTACTTGAGAATACAAGCTTGTAGCAATCAGTACTTTCACCATTGTGTGGCCAGAGGCAGCCCAGTGATTTGACCTGAAGCCAAAACTCCCATGGAACAGTCATTGTTGATGGACTTCCAGCCTCTAGATGGTCACACACAAGAGAGTGACCAAAGTCAATTTACTTAATAGTAATCACTTTGTTTCCTGGAAGATTTTGATAGATTATGAGGCTTTTGATAAGGGCATTGTCCCGAGCCAAGTAATAAACCGAATATAAATTGCAGCTGCATATTAGCTGTGCTTCAGAATAGATTAGATACTAGTCAGCCACCTCCACACCCACCATATGCTTGTTGTAGGCATCAACACTGACTAGTATATCTAGTGCTTTCTGGCATTCTCCAGGAAGAAATGTGAAATTTGCTCAACATGCTTTGGTACTCATGTAGCCTGGATGCTTTCCCATTCTCAGCAGTGGTGAATCCTTACCACCTAGAGGGTCAATTGTAGACATCATGGTAACAGGAGAACTGTCCATCCATGGCAAGGTTGCAATCCTTGTATTCACAGCTCCACCTCAAAAATGATAGTGCAATTGGTTCTTATTCCCAATTTGATACTCTTTGGTAAATTGTCAGTACTGCTGTACATTTACCACTTGCTTTCGTCCCCATTTGTGAAAACTCTGCCTGCTGAAGTTGTGTTGACAAGTAGTTATCCATATATAGATTGAAAGAGAGCTTTGGATTTCTCTGGTTTAAACAATTTCACAAATAATAAACCATCATTACAGTGTCTGTAAGCTGTTCCATATGGAATTCTATATTAATTGGATTCTCTCCTACCGTAGGTAATGCTAGGTGAAACTCCCAGATATAGCCCTTCACTGCTATATGGACAAAACATATATTCTTAATGTAATAGCTTATTTGGAATCTTTGCAATGTGAATCGACCTGCCAGTGAATACAATCAGATCGTAATCAACAGTAACATTGCTTCCAGATATTTAGTACGGCGGTGTAAAGAACTTTATCTGCTCCTGCAGCAAACACATCATTCACAGGCAAAATCACAAGCCATTGGGGATGTTAGCAGAGGCGTTATCAGGCAAAACATTGAAGAAGCAGCAGATCTCCTGAATGCAAGTCTTGGCATGGTAGATTGTTTGTGTTAATCAAGACCGGGGAATGTAAGCCACATCCATTATGTAGTACTGCTTGGGAGTCTCTCCAATCAGCTGCAGGTAATTCTGAATTTCCAGCCTGAGATGAAGCTTGTAAGCAGTAACTGGCTACCAGGAACAAGCTGCTCCATCTCTGGCCCAAGAAGCTGCTGTTGGACATAGGAATTGCTGTTGGCTACAAGCTTTCCCATAATGGAGTTGGTAAGAAAGAGATGAATTTTTTGAATTGGAGTAATGGCATCCAGCTTAGCGAATCAGATGGGCTATCAGTTCCATGCTTTGTGGTAAGGGACAATTGGGTGTAAAGAGTTGAATGTCAAAAGTTCAGGACGATCTGTCAAATTCTGAATGAGTTTATTGAGTGTTTGCTAACATGACTTTCAGAAGTGATTAGCTGTAATCGATTCAGCGGGCTCAATATATACTGCATCTGAAAAACTACCATTCTTGCCAAGGTTGAATATAGCTGGTGGAGCATTGGTAGTAGGTGAAGACACATCAGATATAATGACCAGCTGGTACTGCACCATTTCAGGTAGTGGTGGCAGTCTGGCAGAGGTGCACATTGAGCAAGAGTAATTCTCCATGTTGCTATGACTGGCACTGTATTTTTTGATATTATTTGGTGAGGATGGTGGAAATGAAAGTATGAACTGCGGGGGTAGGAAGATGTCATTATGATTTCAAGGTCTGAGGGCTTCTCTGTTCATGGTTGATTTGGTGTGATTAATGGGCAGTGTAAAGTTTATTGCTACTGAGCTGGAGGATGGAACTCTTACAATCTTCAAAGTCATTAGCAAAATGTATTTCTTTCACTGGGAGGGTCTGGGGGTATGTGGAAGTTGTTTAAATGGAATTCCAAAATGGTAAAATTTTAGAAATCACTATACCAATGCAGTTGCCTTCAGGTGAAGATAGGATGGGTGCCAACAAACCTCGGAGATGACTGGATGGATGCCATGATCTGAGTGCAGCTCGAATAGTTGGAGATATATCCACCAGGATTCAGAAGAACCAGTTGACAGGGAAAAATGACCTTACCCAATGTGTTACTCATTGCAAAACAGTTTTTGGGATAGCAATTTATAGCAAATTTGATGCATGGCACTATGAATATCTGGTGGATTTACATGTTGACTAGATTACTATGATATACATGCAATTTTGTGTGCTGGATCCTATACATTACACTGCATACCACAAACTTGAAAGCAAGCTGCCCGATGCACTTCATTACATACTCCCATGTACATTCCTGATTGCACTGGATTGCACCCTTCTAGCCTGCCTCACCGTATACTCCTAATTGCACTCAATGGCACACTCACTGTATCAGCAGGATGTAAATCGATCAGCAAGCCACACACAAACCCCCCAGAATCCCCGGTTGACCCCACCCGCCCATCCAAGTACTTCCAGATGTTCCCAGGTCCCCCTGGAGCTGAACAAAGTGTTCTCATACTCTGCAAGAGCATTTGCAGGAGCATGTAAATGCACCTGCAGTTATGGAGGTGCATTCAGGATGCTCCAATATTTGACTTATAGGATAGTCAGATTTTAGAGCAGCTGAGATCTCTGCACAGGTCTGCGAAAGACATCGAGAGGAGCTAAGACCTCTGCCCAGCTCTGTGGGAGATATGGTGCCATATGCTCAAAGCAGTGATTCTCAGGATACAATACCCACATGGCATTTGATCTATCATTTTCGTCTTTGGTACAGTCACAATATTCGCTAGGAGATCATAATAGGGCATGTATTATCTACATAGGTCTTTTGATATGTAGTCATTCCGCCAAACTGCTGGCTGACAGTACATGAGCCTAATAGGAGGAGCACTGGGACACGCAGATTGAGAGAATGTGGAGATGCACTTGGAGCCCGTAGTGGCAGGAAAATCCATATCTCACCAACACAGAGATTCAATTTGGTAGGAGGAAGCTGGTGGGGGGCATGCGGCAATGTAGGGATAATGGAGATGGACTCAGTGATGAGGGGGGGGCATACGGAGGTACATGAATAACTGACAAGGACTGAGCAAGGGGGACTATATATTT
>Ga0307512_10002039_pt1 | contig 26680 bp, 29 predicted proteins | sample 14_EM_MG_FD_200267 | JGI IMG/M metagenome (GOLD analysis project Ga0307512, IMG submission 200267) | Populus trichocarpa ectomycorrhiza microbial communities from riparian zone in the Pacific Northwest, United States - 14_EM | ecosystem: Host-associated > Plants > Roots > Unclassified | place... | reverse complement strand
ACACAAAATTCATCTATAAATACCATCGGCCCATCTACAATTCGGGGGGGGGGAGGTTGACTAGGAAGACCCGAGTTTCTTTTCCTTCACATAAGTCACAAAGTCATCGATGGAAGAAGGCCATGCGGCTATTTGGACGAAACGTTCAGTGATGAAACACACATCGGGAATTCGAGTAGACGGTCTCACACTCGTAATCGTGATTCTGGAACCCAGAGTCGATGGTCCGGACGAAATCGAGAAACTGGGAACACAGCGGTGTGCCCCGCGATGAGAGGAGAGAAACTGAAGAAAAGGTGGGGCATACCATCGTCCACGTATCCTTGCTGACGCCCTTCCCACCCTTGGCACCTAGGAACTCAAACCACCAATCGGTAAACTCTGGTTTCCACCCCTCCTCCGTATCCATGGATTCGTCGTCACTATCGTCTTCGTCTACGCTAGAAGAATGTGCGAGGGCAGTTCCAGTCAACCCATGAGGGATCAATAATCCCCAGAACGCAATCGCAATGTCCACACCGATACTCCTCTGCGCACCGGATTTGGCGAACTCGAAGGTATAATTGTACACTGCGGTGAAGTAAGCTGGGTCGTTTGCGAGTTTGTCACGGAGCCTGGGGAGAGCGGTTTGCATTGAGGATATAGAATCACAGCCTAAGGATTTCCAGCCATCGATCCAAGGTTTTCGAGGGAAGGAACCGACGGATGGTGATTTGAGCTCATATGCTATTGGGAGAAGGACGACATCCTCCGGGTCGACGCCTAGGTCTTTGCACCACTTCAACGTGCCTTCGACGTTTATTTCGTCTCCATCAGGATCTGTCAACAAGTGAGATTAGAGGGATTTGGAGGGATGAAGACTTGAGAACACACCCTTGTATGTGTTGTACATCTGCTCCAATCGCTGAGTAGCCGTGGCAGGATCTAGTCCACTAGGGGTCGTCCGTGACGAAGAGCTCCCCCCACCTTCGTTATAATATGCGTCGATGGCGTTCTCGATACGTTTATGTTTCTCGAGGTATCTCTTGGCATCTTTGATGCTGTAAAAGAACGGGAATGACACGAGGTCGGCAGCTGGGCGGGAGGGTGTGAACGGAAGGGACGTACGATGCACCGGTGACGCCACAGAACTGGGCGATGAGATCCTCGCTGATCTTTGATTTCGAGGCCTTTGACTGTTTAGCGAGGGGGAGGTTGGAATCAGGGGTTGGTCAGGCTGACGAAACGAAGGATAGATCACCATTGTGTGGGAAAGTAAGGCGAGGAGCGAGGAGGGCAAGACGAATGATAAGAGTAAGATGTGCGCGACGCCGTTAAACTCAATCGACGGAAGTATCGAGACGGAACGACGGGATCGGTGGCCACAGGAAAAAACAAAATAAAAGCTGTTTTCTCTCACTTGACGCTCATTTCTTTGACCGACTCTATAGCCTACCCTACAGTACACAAACAACGAAGATGCAGAAGCGACTGATAAGATAATCTTCGGATTCGCGCGACCAGTTTCCCTGGATGAAAACCTACGATAGGTAAGAGAGATGCCGTATGACATGCATGATCCTTAAAGCCAGAAAGCAAAAGCTTGACTTTGATCGAATCCACGGCGGTTTCCAGTCCCTCTCCCCCTCTCTCTCGTCGCCGATGTCCTGGTTCGTCCTCATGTCGCGTTCCATGACCTCGAGGGACGGATTTCCGGTACGATCTCGCCGGTAGCTTCAATCCGCTCGTACGCACCCCACACCCCCACACCCCATGGCTTCCTCTCTCCTAGGTCTGGTCCCGGTCACTTGCTTTTGAACCTCTTGTCATTCTTTACGAACATGTGGAGTACGATCCATTGAGACTCAGCGGGCCATCGGTGCCTCCCGATTCTGACTTCGCGGAGTTTACAAGTCACAAGGGGTCTCAGGGTCCTCGTCCATCCCCTTGTGCAAAAACGGCGCCTCAAGTCACTGGTGGGCTGTGTCATGTAGCGTCGGATCTTCCCTTGCATCGTGAAGCGTCAGCGTCTCGTCCTCCCGATGATCTTCAGACGCGCGTGCCTTCGGTCTATCGAATTGTCTAACCCTCAGCCACATCCCCTGACAGGAAAGAAGTATCAGATAACTCGACCCTTCTGGGTTTCATATTCATAACGTTTGCCGCTCCACTTTACCAAACCCTTGTCTCATAAGAGCGCGTGTTCCCTTTTGGTCGCACGTCGATCCAGCCTAACCCACGACTTCAACGTTCAACCGGAACCGCTACAGCTTTCCTATAGACGGTCATCGGAATCGTTCGTTCTCCGATCCGCAGCCGATTTGTATCCGAGGAGCCGAGGGCAGTGATGGCGTGTGACATGTGACCACCGGCCATTGGGAGATTAGGCTCTCCTGTACGCAGAAGCAGCCCAGGACGCAACAACATGGGTGACATATTATAGTCCCCGATCAATTACGACCCTGGGAGCAACTCACTCCTCAGGTGCCTATTGAAAGGAAACTGCCGCCGCCATCCGGAGGGGACTGGCGCGCGTGCACATGTGCTCAGCCTTTCCGGTTCATTCGCACACATTCGCTTCCTAATTGATACATTCGTCAGGGTCGAGATAAATGTTTCCTGTTGTCACCAGCGCCACAGTGAGGAAGGAGGTGTTTTTACCGCCAGAAGCCCCTTTCCGCCTCGGCAAAGTCGGTACGTAGCGACATGTCTTCTAAACGCCGCGTCGCATCGCACCAATCCGGGGAGAGAGAGTACCCGCTAAGGAATGGGTGTCGAAGGGAAGAAAATTCACCGGCAAGGGCTTGATGTGACCAACGTCTTGGGTTTGAAAACGGTGTTCTATCCAGTGCCCAGGTTCGTCTGAAACGAACCGTGTTTCGAGGCACTCCAAGTGCGGAGCGTCGATGGGTGTCCGAATTCCTCCCTTGATGGTCCGACGGAGGATCTGGGATTGAATCCGGCGTATGCTTATTGACTGATGTGTATGTACAGAGACCGTCTGTTGAAGTTTTATGTATTGAAGCTGAAAAGACAAAGGAGAATGCTTCCATCTTCCATGCAATCCATGGCGATACACGGCGCTGACTCGTCTTCTTTTCAGGGGGTTATTTGAGCTTGATTTTCCGGGACCGATTGTGTCATTGACCGAAAAAAAAAAACGATCTTTCGCCCTGACGACACGCCCATTCCGACCACACCGGCAAGCGCTGGATGATCGAAGGGGGATGGTGGGTTGACGAGAGTGATGGTGATGACAGTGTGATCATGATCATAATCACAATCATCATCGTACGTAGAAGCGCGTGGCCTGTTCGTGGGCTCTCAAGCCTCCGCTTCTCGGATGTGAATTAACTGACTAGCACCTGTGTGATGCCTTTTATCATCAGCACTGATAGTCTAAGTGCTTGAGTGAATGGAGTTGCTCGGATCCCCAGTAATGGCCCTGGCCGCACACAACCAGGGTCTGCATAAGCACACACACACACACACACAGCATACGGCCGCCGAATAAATAAACAGGTGATTGCAGACTTTCATATGGGCAATCTTTACCGATCGCTGATTAGTGATAAGTGACCAGACGGGAATCATCCGCCCCACACGCACGCTTCGGGTACGAGAGTGGCAGTGGGTATACTTATATGCCGAGAGCGAGCGTGGGACGTAGTACTGTGTTCATCTCACCGGATTGAAGACATGTCTCCGCCTCGAAAGGACGGATCTTGAATTTCGGAATGTGCGGCCTCGAGGTTTCAACGTTGGAGAAGAGGGACGGCGACGGATTCGCCGTTTCTTCCGTACTTCGCTCCTCGAATTGTTCCTTTTCGGGAGTTTATTGTCCTTCTTTGGGCCGACACGGAGTCGCGATATGTCGGATTTAATTTCAGCGGTAATCACATGAGGGGGCACACGTTATGTGAAGAGTACGACGTGCGTCATGATCTCTCGCGTTTTTGGTTAGGCAGGCTGAGATGGCTGAATACTGAAAACGGTTTTGGTACAGCGCGAGCGGAGATGATCTGATTCAAGTCCCATACTGAATGACGTTAGGCTCGGAAGTCACCCAAGCTACTTATACAAGTACATTGCAGTTTCTGCGAAAGGCTTAAGCTTGTCTTTCCCTGCGCGGTCTCCGCACGAAAGGCGCGGACATCGTCGACATATTGTCCTTTATCGGTTGGTCGCAGAAAGGGAATCCGAGGACGCGATTGTCTCTTGGCGGTTCAGATTCTCTCAGCGTCCAATAGAGTTCGAGTTGTGAACCTTAGAGAGACAACCAACCTTGAACAATGAACTTGTCGCCTTTCATTTACCCCCAAACACGGATATCTATCCATCTTTCTCGAAGAGTTCACCAAGATGGCATCCGATCCTCTCTCCGGCCACGAACGGTCACCCTGATTCGCCCCTTCCAGCTAGTCCCCCGCTGTGATCGCATACGTACCCATATCACCCTCAGGGCATGTGAAGGTCACGGATCTCCCCATTTAGGAACAATGTCCCGGACTCCCGAGAAACGGAGCGAGCGCTGTGGATGAAATTTTAATGTCCAAGTACGGTCGCGCCCGTCCCCTCGCTATCGATCATGATCGATCCGAAAGAATACATTTCCCTCCGCACTCTAAGCGCCATTGGTCAGGAATCCCCCACTACAGATATATATCCAAGGCGAATGGTAGTTCGGATACTCCGAGGTCCAATTTCACGACTCGATTCACAGGTGCCGTATTCCGAAATGAATAAAGTTCTGCTATCATTCAACGAAACAACCCCAATCCCATCAACGTAAACCACGACTCCTCCGTATGCAAGTGATTAGGCTGTGCAGACAATCACAATTCATATTGCATAGCGTAATCGATAATCAACACGGGAAAGTGCGGAGACAGCAAAAATCATTAATGAGGAAATGCGACACGAGGCAAGGGACATCAGCGTAATAAACATCGACAAATCAGCGCAAGGACAACGGCAAGAGGTGCAAGACACGATGTGATTATACAGGATGAGAGCGGGAAAAAGAAAGAAACATGACTGAATGCAAAGAGGGAGAATATCCATATCAATCGCCTTTCCTCCTCGGCGCCTTCCCGGCTCTCCTTCGCTCCGAATAGGGCGTAGGGCGTCGCCAAGCATCGTCATCAACCATCATAGGTGACTTGTGTCTCAGTTCGGGTGGTGGATAAGGATACTGGGAATGGTGTCCCGTCACTTGATACTGTCCCATGTGGTGGTTGTTCGTTGGCCCAGCAGCTACAGGTAGGGGGTTAATCGGGATCGTCTGCGAACGGTGTGGCTTCGTCGGCTGAGACGGAACCTGCGTCCTCCGACGCTCGCTTGGCGATTGGTGTTGAGATGGGGGTGAAACATTCCACGATGAGGAGGAGGATGGAGACGGTTGTTGTTGCGGTGGTGGTGGCTGCTGCTGCTGCCGCGGAATGGCAGAAAGTTGTGGAGGATCAGCCCGAGCCTTGCCCTTTTCCGAACCACCTAAGGCTTGATTCGTATATGGGACATCGATGTCTATTTGAACTCGGAAGAACGAATTATCGCGAGAGAAGAATGCCCGCTCCTGAGTGTGGAAGAAGCTCGAACCAGGGCTGTGGGGTATCTGAGGGGCGAGGGCAGGCCACATCTCCATGAGATCATGGCCGGTAGGCGGGGAAGGGAGCCCGAACTGTCGCTCGCCGTTGAGGTTGAGTTCCCGGATGAGATGGAGACCTGAGTCTCGGCTGGGGGGGCGTTGTGGTGGGGCGACGGTGGTCATAGGTGACGAATCAGTGATCAACGGAAGGGGGGCAGACTTTTTGCGCCCAAGACGGGGACCTTGCGCTTATTTATACCAATACTGCATGGCAGTTGTGAACTCGAACTGGGTTCCAACTTTATGAAATTTCCACGTGCTCCGATTTCGCATCTTGTATACGACTTCCTGGATTCCTGATTTGGGTCTCCCGGTTCGACCGGACTAAACCGTAAACGATCGAGATCAAGGCGCTTACGGTCGGTGTACTTTACTCAATTGGAGCAGGGGCTTCTCTTCTTTTTCTCATCGCGTTGATGCGCTAGACGACGATCAAAATCGATTTTGGGTCCTGAGTTTGAATATATGTAAGTAAATGTCTTTATGTTGTTGATGCCGTTGGTCCGCATTTCATATTTACACGTGGTCGGGCTCATGTCATCTTCTCTTTGCCTCCGACGATTTTTTCTCTTATGGAACCGTGTCCGGGGACTTTATTCCTCTGACACATCATCTCACACGCATCTCCCTTCGTTCCTGATCGGGACACACCACTGCACCTTACAATCTCATCTTGCAGTTCGTCCCAAAGAACGGATTCAACAACTCGTCATCCGGGAACTTGTTCAGTTCTCACCAGCCGCTTCCCCTTTTCCCAAGTATATTGTGTCCGCTCAATGGCATACTATCTATGGCCCACGTCTGTACTCGGCATCAATGATGATTCGGCTCAATGGTTCAAGGAATGAATCCCTCGGTCCCTTTCGCTTCCTACCTTCCAGTTCACCCTAAGTACTTCCGAGGATAAAACCTTGGGAGCAAGCAACACATGCCAGCTTCATACACTTCCGATCATGTGAGACGATGTTTACGTGAAAACGGCCAACTCTCGGGAGCTCGATGGACGCCGAAGCGCTCAAGTGGGGTCCCGACCAGGAGCGAAACAGCTATCCGAGCGATTGTGGAGGCTTAGATTCACACGCTTTTGCACCCCCTTCGAGATAGACCTTTCTACATCGATAAGATTGCGGCTTCTACCGGTCGTAAGTGGGGCATCCCCGTCTGGAAAGAATCTGTCGAACCTTTGCGACTTACTAGTCATGGGTACGATCCCGTCAAACCAGATTTCGTAACAGCACAGGCGAATCTTTGCCCAGCATGGTCAAATTTTGAGCATGGTCTGCGCAGATGGCGTCTCACGCGGGCCCTGGACATCCACCAAACGTCGCGAATTGACATGGGAACGCCTTTGGTAAGTTCCATCCGCGACCTTCCTTCCTCGGGATCACGGAACCCTTCTTCCCTCAGTCGCCAACGGCGGCGGCCACCCCTGCCGGGCGCGTGAGGGAAGCGGGCCCACACGTTCCGGTATAAGAAGGTTCCCATGGCTTCAGTTGTATGCTTCCGCGTCGTAAGCATGTGGGACAGAAAATTCATCTTGAGTCGATTCGGAATACCTTCCGAACCTACGTACGGATCTGTTCATAATTTCAAAATCTCATCCCTTGCATCGCCCTTGGCACCTGCAAGATGCCGCTCATGTGGAGAGGTCAAGCGTCACATCAGAAAGCAGTGGTGAACGAAGGTGGTCCCTACCGCTAAAGGCTCCCATCGAGGAGCCGTTGTTAAGAAGGGTATAGTGAATGAAGCTACTGGATGCGTGTTCCAGACCCCAATGGACAGTCGACGCTAAAGATCGGCAGGCGTGAACGGATTCTCCGTACATACGTCACGTCAAATTAGACCGCCCGGTCAATGAATTCAGAAGCCCCATGATGGCAAACATCTAACGTGATGGACAAGCACGGCGATCACGTCCCCATAGTACTGCATCCCACCCTTCTGTCGTCCGACAACGATCCTCGCGTGCATTTTGAGCGGGTTCCCACCCCTTCCTTCGCTTCGCCCACGACGACTCGCAGACAGAATCCTAAAAAATGAAATTGATTGCATGCGACAACAAACCCGACCGATTCTCGACTCCAATGAAGTAGTATGCAATCCATTAACTAGCGTGTATGGTTATAGTCTCGTGTAGTCGTTTGCGTTATGGTACATGAGAATAGGTACAAAGAAAACAAACTCCGCACGCGCGTTTCAGCTACGCGTGTGGGAGTAAACCAGGGATAGGAGCTACACGAATCGGCAGAGAGACTGGAGGGTATCATCTTAAGTGCGGTGGCCATTCCGTTCTTCTGCGCCACCGACCCTGATTATCAAACCGCGGGTTAACTGGGTATTCTAGGCCGTCGCTCTCCGCTTTGCCGATCGGAACTTGAAATAAAAGGATAAGTTGAACAGGTGGACAAGGACGATCGAACTGTGAAACTCACGAAACCAAGACCATATCGACTGTCCCATCACGCTCTCCCAATTCTTCCGTCCACTACCAAGCCACCAAATGTTTCCCTCGATCATTGGTCGACCCCACTCCTCATCCCACTCCGCTCGCGTCCGCCGCTTTTTGGCAAACGCACACATCGAGTACATATCGGCGAGCATCGCAGACTCATGTTCTTTCATATCTTGAATTCTCATTCGTTCGACGGTGGTCATATTGAGCAGAATGAGGCGTATATGTGTTGCCAACATTATGAACGTGAATAAACCAAAAAATCCGGACCTAAGGGGTACTGATATGAGCTTCCAACGATCAAGTTTGGTTGTACTCTGTTTCACGTACAGGACGATGATGACGATCTTCGGGACGTCTAGATCTCCGCGATTTATAGGGAGTAGCACAAACCCAAGTAGGGTTGAGAAGGTCCAGGCACAAAACAGACAAACCCAGAACACGAATTGCAGAAAGAACTGACGGTAGTTACCGTGTCAATACACAGGTTGTCCGCTGGCCAAAATACGCACCTTGTGATTACGAGCACCAACACACTGGCCAATCCCTGGATCCAAGCTCTACAGGTGATTCTCTGACAAGACACAGTCATTACTCACAAGGACAATGGTGATCATACTTCAGGACACACTAGCAAGGAAACCATTAGTGGTGTCATGCGACGCTTCCGTGGCGCACACACGGACCTTTCCGCAGGCTCTGCAATGATGGGCTCTGAGTGGCTTTACAAGGCCTTCTATTCCACAGTATCTTTGAGCCGGGGCTAAAATGGGTGCCGACGGAGGTCTCCGTCCCTGACTCGGTGGGTTCTGTTCTCTTAACGTCTTTAATCGGGAGGGAGAAGAAGTATCTTCTGATTGAAGAGCCGTGTGATCGCCTGAGGATCGAGACACATCCTGATGAATGGGGAGTGGTGGCGCTTGGATAGGTCGGGTAGGGGAATTCGTGGAAGAATCATTCTGATACGGCGGCCCACCGACATCGTCTGCGATGTGCAACGGACGGGATGAAGGTTGTACATGCTGAGGAGTTTCGCATCAACATGCGACGTGACACGTGTAGGTAGGTAGAAATTGCAGCACATACGTCTTTTGCGAATCCGGGAGAGGTGAAACATACCTACAACGGATGAGAACTCGCGGAAAATCGAAGAGTGGCGGCACGTACCTTGGCATAGGCCCACAAAATCATTATCAAAAGGACACCAAAGACCGCCAAGAACGCAACTGTAATGTGACAGAAAGAGTCAGCGCCACTTCCTCCGTGCCCAGTCTTTTCCCGAGGAGACTCACTCCCGAACGCGCGATCTCCCATTGCCTCCGGCTTACGGGTGAGCATTGGAACGCAGAACCTGCCGATGTAGACATAGGCAGCAAACCCGATGATGCCGAGGGTGAGGAACACGGCAAACTTGAGGAGGATCCAGGGCTGCGGTTTGGATCTTCGTTTGCGCCTCTTCTCCTGAATTTCCTGGTTAAACTCAGCGCAGTAGGCCTCATTGCTACGAGGAGGCTTGTCCGATACCGCTTGTGCCATTTGACGAGGATTTAGATAGGAGAATGTGTCCAGCCTACGCTGGCCAGTGAGTGGAGGGGGCGTGTCAATGATCGCGTGGTGGGATTAGGCTGGGGTTAGGGTTACTTTAGCTTTACGTGATCCGGCTGCAAAATTAATGGCCCGTCAACCCTCGCCAAACCCTCTCCTCTACTGCGTGGACGTGGCAAAAAAATGGCGGAGAATCCTTTAAGGAACCGTCGACGAGGTCAAAGTCCTGGTTCTAAACCATCGCCTACATCGACCTCTCAGAAGCTTAAAGATGAGGAGGTCGTTTGGGGGAAGACGCCAGGCGGTGAGGGTAGGTCATAGATCATCCATCACCATCGTTAAGGCTATTGATTAGCTCCCTTCTCCAGTCTTCAAAGTTCCTACGACCCACGACGTCTTGACCGCTTTGTTCCACCCCTCATACCCAAAATCTCACTTCGACCTCCTCAGTCTTGCTTTACTTGGATTCCAAATTCTGCTGTTCCTTTACCTGCCGAGAGGAGTATCAAAACCATTCTTCTTCTGCTACTTCGTTTTTTGGAGGGCTGCCTATGACGCTGGACTGGGCTGGGTCTTGACCAAGCAGAGCAAACGGAAATGGATCGTTCGTGAAATACAACGTCGTGGATGGCTTGACCAAGAGAAGCGACCTTTGGCACGAGAATGGATTAAGAAGCAGCTCGTTGGGAAGATGGGCAAGGACTATTCTTTCGACGTGAGATTACCCATCCGGATCGACTGTTGGCACAGTTCTTAAGGAGTACCTGTAGGATTTGCCTCTCGAGTACAACGCCTGGCTTCTATTCCGACAAGTCGTGGATGTCATTCTACTCAAGTACGTTACCGTCCCTCCGGCGTCGCCCTTAGTCTGATAGGACGTATATCCAAGTGACTTCTTGTCGTACTGCATGTTCGCATTCGCTTGCTTCCGTGTCCCAGAAGGCCTGTCGTTTGGAATGCATGTGGCAAGGTACTTCGATCCTGCTATACTTGATCCTATGCAATAACTCTCCCACAGGTGGTTCGCTGGAATAGCCCTGATCTGGTTCAACCTGTGGGTAAAGACTGAGGCTCACGATGTCGTTAAAGACTATGGTTGGTACTGGGGTGACGTATTCTTCCAACGTGGCGCTCTCGTGTTCGATGGTGTGTTCGAGTTCGCCCCCCATCCTATGTACTCTGTTGGTAGGTGACAACCGTAAAATCGTGGAACATGTTAGCTGACGTTCACCAGGATACGCGGGGTACTATGGTCTATCTTTGATCTCAGGGAGCTACGCCGTGTTGTTCGTCAGTATTGCTGGCCACGCGGCTCAGTTCGGTTTCTTACAATTCTTCGAGAACCCTCGTACGTTTCCCATCCTCTATTAGCGTCTATTCTTAACCGGTGTTGGTAGATATTGAGCGTACCTATGGTCAGCGAAAAATTCTCGCGCAGCGTATACCCATAATGCCCCGCCACAAAAAGTCGGAGAGCGCTGACGAACAACTCGCATCTTCGGCCAGTCCTCGAAGTAGAGGCCACGCACAGACAGGGTCGGTTTCCTCTATCTCCTCTTTTGCATCCGATCAGGCCGATCTTCCGACGCCTGCGCCAACGGAAGGTGACACCGCAACTGAGACTGAGTTCGAAACGGAGAGAGAAACAGACCTCGAAATGGACATCACTCCCCGCTCACAACAAACGACGTTGCCAGTTGAACAGCCATCCCGTACCCGCAGTCCGCTCCCAGATGGGAATACGCCGGTCACGCCCGCGTCTCAGCATGATCTTATGAACAGCTATTTCAGAAAGGATACCCTGCTCATATCAAACATTGATTTATTGAGGTAGGCTATCCATGCGCCCGGCGCGCGCGAACTAATCGCCATTTGCTCTCTAGGACTTCAGACTTCCAGTTGGTGCTATTGATATCGTATGTCTTGGTATTCACGCTGTTACCGCGTGAGCTCTCCAACAAGGCCGTTCTCGCTTTCCACTTCATCCATGCTTTGGCATGGTGTCTCTTTCACTCGTTTGGGCTTGGCGTTCTCCTGCAGGGCCAGAGCAAGAATAAGATGCTCGTCCGTCACTTTCTGAAACACTATCCGTACCCCCAGCGCCCGGGATTCGGGAAGAGTTCTTCGTTAGCCAAGGCGGCTGCTACCGAGGCGTTCGAAAACTGGAAACGCCTGTATAACCTCAGCCTGTGCATGTCATACGGTACGTTACTATATCCCCGCTCGGTACTCAGTTCACAGCGCTGATGTGAAGGTCATCCTTCCAGTTTCATTCCTGGGTCTTGTTTGGAAGACGTATTCAATTCCCAGCAATTGGACTGTCGGAACTGAATTGCTGAGACACACTCTTGGGGCTGTAAGTCGCGTGTCTTGTGTTACGTACCATCATCGCCTTCACAGATATATTTTTACCCAAGGCTCTCATCGGCCTTCACGCTTGGGCTACTACCGAGAGTTTGGAAGTTCTTGGAGTCTTCGGTACTGTTCTCACCAACCCCATCATCAATCTCGACCGCTGACATTGGTGCCCGTTTGGAGGATGGTTTTACGGCGATTTCTTCATTGAAGATTTCCCAGCCAACCTGGAGTACACGGGGATATACCGGTAAGCGGTACCCGTCGTAATAATCTTCTGGGCGTGTACTGAGTCCGACGGAAGATATCTGAACAATCCAGACGTGATGAACGGGGCCGGCTACCTTGGATTGTCTTTTATCAGCGGGAACAAGCTCGTCTTCATCATAACTGTGATCAAGCACCTCGCTCAATGGTGGTTCCTACGCAATGTGGAAAGGTGAGCAATGCAGCGACTGGTGAGCACCAAGTGAGAGTCCAGAGCCGCTGATGAATGGTCGTAGCCCGCACATGACGAAACTTTATGGCGATACAATACGCAAGGAGGCGGGATTTGTTAAGGTTTTCAAAAAGGTTGCGAGTCGAAACGCTCAGCGTGTTGCTGGGAAGACGACGCCGGGAATGCGACGGGTGGCACGAGAGGTCAAAGGCACGATCGATAAGGTTTACGAGGAAACTGCCGAAGCATTGGAAGAATTTTTGGCCAAATGTACGTGTTTTCATCTTCGACTGACACATCATTGCGTGTGCTAATTAGAATGATTCCTATCATCAGCTACGCCCAAGATTACGGAGGTAATGCATGACACGAAGGTGCTCCTCCGGCAGAGCCGTGAGAAGTTGGTCATCACGTACGTTACGTTTCCCTCAGGATTGAGCCAGGAATACGGCTGAGGCTGGACCTGTATAGGCGCGTAACAAATGATCTTGCGGGGTTTGACAGTAATCAGTACCAGCTTACTGTGGTTCCGAGTGGACTTGGCGATGGCAATCGGTTCCATGTCGGGGAGGTCATTAGGGTGAAATGGAAGGCGCCTTCGAACCACTCTAGGAAGGACTGGATTGGCATTTACAGAGTTGGTGCTTGTTCCCTACGAGTCGATTTCCATAATAACGGCGATCTTCTAGGTTGGGGCAAACAAGGACAAATCGGTGACAAAGGTTGCCTCGATGGGGATGTGGGTGCCCGTACATAGGGATGAATGGGACAATGAAACCGCTCTTGAGATCGAAACGCCAGCGACGGATTCTGAGTCCGGGGAAGTCGTTTTCAGGGGTGGCACGCTGCCATGGAAAACAGGAATCTACGAGGTACGAGGTTTCTGGGTGAAATCATTGGCCCGATCCAACTCGCATTAGGTCCGCTATCACCACGACGGGAAATACAACGTTATGGCCACCACAGAGGCTATAGAAGTATACGGTCAGTTTCAGCAGCTGTTCCCGGCGCATCTCCGCAGTTATCTAACGCTGTCTCTGGTTAGCTGATGTGCCGGAGACACTGGATTTTGATTCGGTTAGAAATTGCCTGAAGAGGATCGTGCCTCTATGTCTCGACTCGGATCCGTCTCTCATACCGATATCCTGCCAACAAGGAGACACAGCAACCGACTTCGACGCGGACACACGTGATCCTGACGATTTCAGGTTTTGGACTGAGCGTCAAGCGAGGCGGATTTCTACAGTGATTGAGCAAATCTTTGATGTTGAATACGTTCCGGCGGTGATCATTGGTGACGCAAATTTGACTGCACTGGCGAACAGGATCGTGGTGTCAAAAGTAGATTCGGAGTCCTAGGTTGTGTATATACCATTCGTTTGATAGAGAATGTAGATGCAGGGGAGATCACGTTGGGTTCTTTACACGAGGTTGATCCAATCACAGTCTACCGGCCTCCATTTGGCGCCCAACGGTTTGCTATGTACACGGACGTCGGGGATATGTTGACAAAGGATGACATGGGTGGGGAGTTGGGATGGGCTCGTTCTGTGGGAAAGTGGAGAGAGGAAAGAGAAGGAAGGTGTACGTAGGTGGGAGGCCTCTATTTTTTTTGTGACATGTGGATTCCGGAAGTGTCTAAATGTCGAACAAGGGGAGGACGTGAGTGGGAGAGGGATGATTAGTGAGGACGTGCGAGGAAACGCCAGAAGTCAGTCCGTGGACGGATGGAACATTCCGGGAATATATGAGTACCCGCTGAGGAGGAGATGTATCGGCGGCATCTCCATGTAGGGTGTGGCGTCGATTCGGGCGAGATCAATCTCGGGACCCCATCGCACGGTTAACTAGCTCGACGGTCGGTGCATGAGAGCATCCGTGCCGTATTTATTGCGAGCGGTAGGGATGGATGATCTGTCAGATACTTAACATTCCACGCGCTGGGGTTTACTTGTGCCATCCGTATTCGGTAACGCGAATCGCTTGTGTTCCGGCGGAGCGGCACGTGGGAGAAATGGGCACCTGGACCGGATGCAGTCAAGAAGGCGTGAGAGAGAGAAGTTGACGAGCGCGGGCTGTGATGCATGATGGCCTGGCAGAGCGTCTCGGATGATGGTTCCCGGCAACGATCGACTTCGCTCAGAAGCTTCCCTACAGTGGCGAGTTCCTCCTCACTGCCGGTATCACGGACACAGCCCATCAGGCCTCCACGCCAGTGAACACCCAATCTGCCCATTCCCGTCCATTTCATATGCGGACACGGGAATTTCTTGTTTTTTGTGGAGAGAGAGGGAGCGGGACATTCGATGGGAGATCAATTGTGCCTCTCCCGATTAGTTACTCGGTGCGGTAGAAGCGTACGAGGCATGGATGGGGCAGATGTTCGCGGAAGGAAAGACATCCGGCTGTTTTATGGATCACGCGCGTACATATCGTGTCGGTGAGAAAAAGGACTCGTGACAGAATATAGCCCGCTATATATTAAGTCGAATTATATGAGATTGCGTGTGTATGCTGTATATTATATGGCGTAGATGCAAGAAAACAAGAAAACAAAGTGGATGATGGGGGCATCTAAGACACTACCGTGTCCGCTTACTTTCCCTGAGCCGATCTAAAAGGGGACAGACGGTGCCGGTGAGTGGCCGAAGAAAAAGAAAAGAAGAAAAAAAGCTCACACTGGGACGTATACACAAGGGATGTTACGGCGATTACAGTTCGCGCAAGTGGATCTACCATCACACTTGATCTTCCGACCTAAATTCGGTCTGGGTCAATATCACCAAACCCGGACGGCGACGAGACGGACCTCTGCAAAATTGGCAGGCCATAGGCGTCCGCCTAGGGGTAATCTGCTCTTCCCCCGGGTTGAGGACAGGGTATTGTTGCTGCTGGGGTTGGTGGTGGTGGATCTGAGGAGAGAGTGAGAAGGCAGGTGGGAGAGAGAGAGAGCAAACGAACTCTGACCTGCTGAGAGCTCATCATGGGCGATTGCGGTGGTCGTGGAGGGATTAGGTGCGGGACGGGTCGAATTTAAAGGGACGGAGGGCCGTGGCAGTGCCAGCTACACGGGGAGTCAACATGCCGACTGAACGGGTTTGTTTCACTTATTTCTAATAGGAATTGACATTCAAGAGATTAAAGGAACAACGGTCTAATCCCACGTGCCTCACTCTGATTTCGCACCGCTGCTTGGGAACCCTTAAACGCGCCTTGATGGACAGGATGCGGCGCTGAACCTCTCGAGACCCACAGAACGCTCCGAGGTCGAGATCGGTCACCTCCTGTTGTCGCAGTTAGCCCCTATACCGGATCAAAAGTTTTCTCTTCCTCTCTCTCTCTCTCTCCACCCTCGTCACCAGGAAAATGCTCTCCCGCTGGGCACAGATTTGATGCACCGCCGCCACCTGAGGATCGTGAGAGAACCAAGTTTACCCTTGTTCGTTTCTTGCCTTTCATCAAACAAATCTTCCCCCTTTCATCCGTCCTTGGCTTATGACACCCTCCTCTCGACAAACAATTGGTTGCTGCCTGTCAGCATCCATTTCTCTCCTCCATCTAGCGCTCATAAGGAACGGAAGCCATCTCCAACTTGTCAACTCTCTCTCACTCTCTTCGTTCTCACGACGCAGCAATCGCGAACCCTTGTTCGGTTTCTTGTACTTGTCGTCTCCATCGGTCCCCTAACCAATCCGGCTAATTCATCTTATCGGCATGACCACAACCTCTCTCTTTTTCTCCTACCCAACCCATTTCATATCATTCACCAGCATGACGTCGGAGTATACCGATTTCATGGAATGCTCTTTATTCGTCACCCCGTTTCAGTAACCGTGTAATCTTCCATTCCATATACCTTCTCTGGGAACCAGCCACAGAACAATGGCTCATCGCAACCCTCTCCCGGTCCTCCCCACCTCTCCTTGTGGGTCCACACCCAACCGAGCTCATTCCCTTGTCCCCCGGCTACTACGCTTGATACTGGCGTCATGTGCGTCTTGTAAGCCGTTACGTGACGCAGATCTCGAACCCCGTGTTTGAGGGCAGGCGCAGTCCTTCGGTCGTACATTTCCGAACAACGTAGCGCTGGATGGGCCATGTTCCAGCCTATCCCCCTTCGATATAGGCAATAATCCTCTCTCGATGGTTGTCTCCATACCTTGACATTAGACATTAATGTGAGTTCGATAAATGGAGACCTTCTGTGAAACTGGAAACATCAGTCGTCGATGACCACCCTCGTTTTCTATGAACTGCATCAACAGCAGACCGGTTACTCGAATCGATCGCAAATAGTCTATTCCTCCTCAAATTCGGAAGCCCTCGAGACTTAACCTTCATTAACCCCTAAACTACGCTGTACCACTGTCCCACAGTCCATCAGATACCAGCGAATTTATTATGCTAATTACCCTGTAATTGAGGTCTGGCCTCCCATGCGGACCGCAGGAGGTCTGTCATTAATGTAGACAAAAAGAGGCTACCGCCGACGAGGATCGAACTCGCAACCTTCGCCTTAGGAAAGCGACGCGCTACCATTGCGCCACGACGGCTTTCCTCGATCTCTCTGGAACATGCACCTCGTGCAAGAGGGCGTCGCAGGACGCAATGGAACTTCTCAACGCGGGCTCACCGAGCACCACCGACCGACAACGTATATGGCTACTCGACTGCTGAACGCATAACTCTCAGTAGGCCATGCGGCTATTTGTCAGCAGATGAACCAGGCGACGGGTGGCGTGATCGGCGATCAGCCCACCTCACCATCCTCCGTGATGTCAAAGACACTGAGCAATGGCACGCTCAGTCTGCGTTTCATGCAAAACGCTCAACGAATTAAAGACGACCCCGAGGTGAAGCCCGACCAAGCGACCCTAGCAGATGACGCTGAATGGCATGTTCCACAAAACGTGCGGGATGCGTGGACCTCAGCTGGCCCTTCTGCGACAGGCTTAAAGTCGTAAGGCGCTGTCCTTCTTCATCGCGACTATTACATTAATCGACCCACAAATGACACAGGACTGCGGTTTCTGAGTCATCCTACCTGCCGTTTCTCTTCCACACCGAAGACAAAGTTTCGCCTTCATTCAACGGTAGACGATCGTTTGTAAAGGGCAAGGAAGTCATTCTGGTCTGTTTCACCTTCTCTTTTCTACGCCGCAGTATGCGATCACGCGACTAATCCCCGCTTTTCATTCAACACCTTCGCAGCAACCCGAACCGGCGCAATCATTAGATCCTCCACAACCAACTGTTCCAAAACTTGAGCCGGGTTCCGTGTCGGGAGGGGTTGGCGCTGGTCGCAGTCACCGTGACGATGCCTTGATCAAGCCCAAACGGGAGAAAAAACCAGTGTCTATCTCGGGCTTCAAGTCCTCATCTTCGGCAACTTCCTCTGCTTTACGGTCTCCGGGTAAGAAACCCACTCTTCCTGCCAGTAGCTTAATCTACCAGGACGCGGATGTCGGCCTTGATCTCGGATCGGTCAGGCGTGCCGCCAGGGATCGAGGAGGTTTCATCAGGCCCGCCAACGTAGACGCGCCTCCACCAGATTCACAGCCTTCGGGAAAGTCTGCTGTTTCGTCCGTGGTTGAAAGCACTCCGGCCGAGGCTGAACAAAAGAAACGGACGATCGGCGGCCCTGGAGATTCCACACAGTTCATCGATGACGCAGAAGACCGCTCACGAAAGAAGAGGAAGCGGTAAATCTGTTATCGACTTGTCGCCCTGAGGGCACACTTGGCCGTCCCAGGGACTAGTACATTTCCGAAGGTATGAGTAGTATAAATAGCGATGAATATGTCGCGATGATAATGTATACATTGTCAAATCAAGGAAAGAAATCACATGCCCCCTGTCCATCCTCAGTAAACGCCTTGGCGCGAAAGCGGTTGTCCAGCAACATCGTTCTCGATCGTATTTGTCCTTGAACTTGGCAACGATCTCTCCCCCGGTGGAGGGTGGTAGCTGTACGCTCGGCTTGGTGCTCGAGATGATCGTTCACCGGAACCAACTGAGGTGATCGTTGGCATACGATGCACCATTCTTCCGAATACTTGTACTTGGGAGGGGTCAACGGAAACCTCAATCGGACGGCCGTTCGCATCGTATAGGGGGTTCCCTTCAGAGTAGGGGTGGAACTCGTGCCGATCATCCTCAAGGTGAACCCTGCCTTCTTCTTCTGAGCTTCCCGGCGATGGGTAACCCAAACCTTCCTCCATGTCCCTGGCAGCTTGATGAACCATAGATCTAAATCGGTTCACGAAGTTGTGCAGATCGGCATCTTCGTAAAGGGAGGAACTTGACCCCGTACTCATAGCATGGAGCCGAGAGCGGGAGGACAATGAGAAGGCATCTTCTGGTACCCCGGTTTCATCTTGGATTGGTATCCTCGCTATCATCCGAGCAGTTTCGTCGCTGACACTTGGTTGGGTGCGATGCATTGGTTCGGCGTGAGTATGGACGTTGGGTGGTGGGCTGATGGATTCTAGCTGATCGGCGAAGCTCTGGGGCCGGGACGTTCTCGTTCCCCCGCTCCCAGCGGTAGTAATAGACTTGTGTCTGTCCATGTACACGGACTTTCGGAACCGAGTGTAGGGCCCTCTGTCGATGATTTTGGCATCCTGACAGACCGTGCGGTATTTGTGCAGCACAACGTGGTAGGCTACCTGGAAAGGGGACGATATATCAGCACAGCAGCCATGAATGAGGAACAGAACAAAATGGGCAAATTAATTTTCTGATGGACGTACTAGAACCACACTAGTGATGCAAAGGCGCGAAATTGCACCGCTGAGCCAGCTGACGAAAGAAGGGGATCGGTCGCAGACGAGACCAACACCAGACCAGACGACATCGATATCCCAGCGACATCTACCGCGCAACGTCGTTTGAGGATCGTTGGAAGTCCTCCACAAGATCACGAGGACGAGGTTGACGATAGCCGGCGCGACGAGGAGAAATGAAGCCAAATAAGGCAAGATGTTGCCTCGTGTATATTCGATTACGCTCGAGGGGTCGTGAGCGCAAGGGTTCAGGACGGCTAGGAGAAGGGAAGAGATGAGAACAGCGGAACAGAGTGTTGTGGAAGTGCCCAGGCAAAGGGAGATGATTTGTCTCTGTCGAGAGAAGAAGGCAGGAAATGATAGGAAGTATCGAATCGTGTTGTAGATCGCCCAGACGACTATGGGGGACGATCAACGAACTGAAGGCAGATGGATTGGGCGCATCGCACCTATTACGGTGAAAGAGAGGGCGTAAAGCAGCTTGAGACGTCTCAAACGGCGCCAAATGCCATCTAACGGCCACCTGCCATTTGATGCTCTCGAGAGATCGCGTTCTAATCGTGGACCGTTCAGCCACCCCGACCCAGGATCTGGGGGGTGGTCTGGGTCCCTGGGAGAGGTTATTGGGATATCCAAAAACGCGGTGGTAGCCTCTGGCGAGACAGAATCGAGGAGAGATTCGGAGTGGTTTGAAACCTTGAAGGTGTCGGATGTACGGAGAGTTTCAGCGGAAACTGATGACATGCTTCGCAGAATCAGAGTGGGCAGGCCAGGTAACGGCTCTGTGTCCGAGTTTGGGTTCCTCTGCTGAAGGAGGGGCGGCTCAGGAGTGAAAAGAGCGTGATGGAGGTACAGTGCGGCCATCGACGACGACGACGGTAATGGGTGAAAAGAGAGGCGGGTGTGCGTTAGCAAGCCCCTCGACTAACGCTATTTTGCAGATATCATCAGCTGGGCTTACCTTTCCTTGCTGGTCAAATGAGATGCAGCGTGCTTCAGGAGATAACGTGTATTACAGCCGAAACTTACCCGAGCCAGCCACCGCCAATCAGTTAAATCAGTACAAAAACCACGCTACGCTCTATCCAGCTATCCTAAACACTCTCTACCGCCTTGAGCAGCACACCCATCTCGTCCCCCGTCGCCCCACACCGTTCACTGAGGTCTGAACGTTGGTTTACGAAGTCTTTCAAAGCGCTCAGATCAGCGCCTCCGATAAGTCCACGAGGGAACCTGCCAGCGCGGGCTGTCAGATAGGTCAAAAGTGTCCTGAACACGAGGATGTCAGAGATGAGCGGCAGGGTCATGTGGTCCGAGTGCCTACCGAACAACCTTTTCTTCGAAGTCCGCATCACCCTCTGATTCTCCGTCTTGGCCGTGGGGAACGGGAACGGTTAATGTCCTGACGAGGGCTTGTAGCAACCCACGTTCCTCCAAAGCTTCCAACGCAAATTGCGACGTCGTTGTCGAAGAGGGGTCGCTGACCATCGATGCGTGCGAATTCGGGTGAACGGGCGCGGATGAGGAACCGGGTGTTCGTAGGTTCGAGGATGTATGGTGTATTTCAGAGTCATCCTGGATCAGTAATGAGTTCAAAAGGAATGCGACCTTTCGTCGAACGGCGATGTCCGAGTCTATTTGAGCCTCGATGCGTCAATACGATATGAGGGGGAAACAAAACGGAGCCCCGACCTTCGAGTGCGGTTGACAAAGCTTCCCATCCTCCCGATTCACCGAGCTGTTTCACTGCTCTAGAATTGTGTTTGCAAAGACCAGAGAGCGCGTACACAGCCTTTGACCTAAGTTGGGCAAATCGAACAGTCGGCGAGAGGAACGATAACACTACCGGGACCGGGTCGAGGGCGAGGTACTAGCGTGAATTAGGTTGATCCACGAGTGTTCTGTGTGTCATGACAAAATGCGTACGGAGTTTTGGGCGGAAGGATTGTTCTGGACGGCGGTGCCTATAATCCAAAGTGTCTGCATCTTGATCTCATCGGAAGAGTTTTGAGACGTCAAGAGAGATTGTAACGGATCCCACATCTTTAGCTTTACGAGGTCTAAAAACGGGACCATGGGTTTCTAGACCTAGCGATGAAACAATGCGGTAGATGTGTGTACCGTTTGCATTATCGATATTTTCGACCAACATTTCAAAATCGTCGAGAGCTTGTATCCGGGCATCCTCATCCCGGTTCTCGTCGAGAGCAGTTTCGAGGGCCTCTTTCATCAGAACCGCATCTGGTTTGCCAAGCAGGTAGTCGATTATCCCCGGGTCGAGATCCTTTCTGGTCGGGGGAGGGGCATCTGCGCTCCGGGGCGTGGAGTTTTCGATCGACCAGCGGAGTAAACTATCCATTTGCTTGGTTGAAGCGATGAGATGAGGGGTGAAGGAAGAGGTGTTGGGAACGTTTTGAGACGGACACACAACGAGATCAATCCACAACCTTCAAACTCCGATCCTTCTCTTTCTCTCTCCCAGTCACGTCCACCGTGTTCTGGAGAGCATGCAAGTAAACTTGAGTAAGTCTTCCGGCCTTCTCGCTGTTTCCTGTGATGATTTCTTTAATCCATACTTTACCACATTCCGAATCCATTGTGTGGACAAGTATAAATCAAATTTCAGCCTTGTCTGAATCTCCCTCTTCTTCGTTTTCAGCCAGTTCTTTCAGCTAACTCATCTGTGTCCTTTAGGGAACGGGTGGGATGCAGGTCGTAGCGTTGTGTACCGTAAAGTGAGTGTCGCTATGTCTTTTGTTCTCTGATGAAAATTTCCGATGGGCGGACACGAATGTCTCTCGGCCTGCATCAAAGTCCCTCATCGTACAATTGGGGATGGGCCTGGAGACTTGTTGAAACGCATCGTTTACCTGATTCTTCTGCCTTCACGCAAGTCTACTCGAACGTTTACTGATCGATTGATCGTGTTTTTGCATTAGTTCTCAAGGAATAGAGTCGTCTATGTCACCCCCATTTTCCCGAGGATAAAATCCTGACGATCTCCACGTACTTCAACCAAGAATGTTCCTGCTGTCCACCCACGAGCCCACCCTTGCTACCGCGACTACCGTGTCTCTGTCAGGGGGGCATCGAGTATGATTCCGTCGCTGCCTCGTACTAGAGCCATAGGGATTGTGGATTCGCTTGGGCGACTGGCGGGAAGGTACTGGGGAGTGCGAGCACCTGCTGCGGGGCTGCTTTAGGATATGTGGCCCCGGTCGATGCGACTTTTCTGCTATGCAGAATCGAAACATACGTGATGTGTCCGTCCCCTCTCTGATGTTACAAAACTGTTATCCTCGGTGTCCGAGTCGATCTTTTGATCCATCCAAGGCCTCGTCATTAGGGTTTTAAGCGCGCATCGAGTTCGTGTACGCACTTTCGTTTACTACATCTTCGTAGAAAAGCAGGCCCATAATCTCATTTTTCAACTTCGCTATGCGGCCATCCAAGCCTAAATACGCAGAGATCACGGTGAATACTTTGGGCTCCACGCAGACTTGTCAACCTCCAACTCGCGTGGCCATCGATGTGTCACCCTTCCGCGGTCTTCAAACGTGGAGGATCGTCTTTGTGTATTAGAGCTGGCACATTGTGATAACCAACGGTACTTGCAAGCTGTTCGACCCCCGAAGCGGTCTCCTTTTCCACTTATACTTACGGGTTGTCCGGCGCTAGGCGGCTCTGCGTGATTCCGGGCCCTCCTTCCGATGGACCAGCCCCTGAGTCGACTGTTCCACCTGCGATGTTGTTCATCCCAAGAGGCACAATCAAGATCAATACTGTACCAGAAAGGTTTTTTGGACGCGACTTTCGACAAAACAAGGTGCGGTTCCTTGTTTTCCGTCGACTCAATCCATGAAGGATAGGAGGTTCTTGTCCCTTCATTCTTGTGATTATCGGACAAGACTTTATCTCTGTTGCGTCCGATCCCTGAATGGCCGTAGCCCATCAACTGGTGTGATCCTCGGGGTATTCGAGGAGCGTCGGTTAGACCAAACCCACACCAATGGATTGTTATGGATCCTAACTACGCATGAATTCTTTCACCTCAAGCGGTGGGGTTTTCACCAGCGATGGTGGCGTCCCGGATTTTCCTCCGAGGATTATGGCATGGATCCGCCTACATCTGCAACCTTGAGCTGTGAAATTTCCGGACCCCCGATACACCACCAACCTCGCGGGGGGCGTGTGGGGTACGGGGGCCTTGAGGTTGTTTCCTTCCTTGTCCCCTGTGGCCTTTGATCTCTAACTCCACTTATCTAGAAGCCATTGATCAACTCAATATGCCGGTTCGACACACCGGAGCCAAGGTTCGCGAGGTCATCTATAGTGGAACCTGTGCCACCATATCTTCACCGACGTTTTCATTCTCTGCGGTTGCCCCGTGGCGTTCGCCTGAGTGTTCTTGGATTTTCGCGCTAAAACCACGCTGACGTACAGATTTGTAGCTGTACCCTTGCTCATTGGATCATCAAGGAAGATCCCGATGCAAGGCGGAAGTCGACAACTCCATCCACCCGATCGGTCTTTTGCACTAAGTATCGCGCCGCGAACGTACCAAAAAGATACAAACGCCTTCGGTAAGAGCATCTCTTTCCCTACCTTCAACCAAAGGGTGCCCTTCAGCCTGTTTCGATTCCTCCCGGTGAACATTCTACTCCACTCTCAGCCGTTGGTTGGAATCCTCCGGTTGGTCGTGGCGGGTTGGTTAACGAAGGGTCAACCTGTTGCGGGACCCGAATTTAACCTCCGGGGGACAACAATCACGAGGATTATCGGTGGTATGCTCACCCGTCGGACCTGTTCTTATCGAGAGTGCTACAATTCCAGAGTCAACTGCGTCGCATCTAAATGCTTTGGTAGCCGTTCACTCTCCCGATGAAAGAGTTAACTGTCCCATTCCAAGTGCTGGGTTTGAGGGGTTACTTGTATAAGCTATAGAGATCCTCGACTTCAAACTGGTACGAGTTCAACATCTCCATCCATCACCGAGAGATCAAGGTTCTTCAGGACGCGTTTCCCGATCGTGGAGTTAGAATATTCCATCGGATGTCAAGCGGAGGGAGGGTAACCCTAAACTCGTCACCTGAACGAGATCCAACATGGTGCTTGGGGGCGTTGTGAATAACTACGGGTTGGCCATCCAGGACAGACGTGGGTCACTGTCCTTCAATATCGGAGGAACAGATGGTAATGACGATGCTATGTGTTTGCGAAGGTGATTTTGCTGTGACGTCTAGAAAACCAACGAGGCCGAACATTGAATTCTTCTAGACCTTTATCGTAGGCTGCGTGCGGGGCTATCTGTACCCCCCAGATCCCAAGAAAATGTAATGCCGCTGTTAACTAAGCACATGCGACCTAAAAAAATTCAGAATGTGTGAAATCGGGGCGGCTGAGGACGTTTTTCTGTGCTTAACTCACCTTGAAGACCATGCTAGATACATTGATTAAACTGCCGCTGAATGTACGGCGCAATGCTCCAACGAATGATTATGATTGTTTGGTTTTATTTCAGCCTCTACTGGGTGATTGCAGTGTCTACACGCTCAAGAGGAACAACAGAGTGCGCGGGCGGGACATTCCAGTATCGTCCTCGCCGGAGAGGACGTGGATTGTCCCTCGTTACAATGGTGCAGGACTATCCCATCGACGCTGTTATACTGTCCGGTACACCCAGTAGCAGTGCTCCTTAGTTCACGAGAAACAGCCCTAGTGGAAAAACTAGGACCAGCAGGTCGTCGACGAAAAAAAGCAAAATAAGTGAGGGCGGAGTTTTCAAACAGGGTACGGGACGTTGGGCTAGTAGAAGCACGAACTTGTAGAGTATGATTTACGAACCCAAACAAGTGGGAAAGAGGAAAACAAAGAGGTGGAGTGGTGGGAAGTCAGAAGATGTGTGGATCAAGCCATAGGTTAGTATATGACAGTGCGGTGGTTTCCAGGACTCTCTGGCGAGCCGGTGTAAACCGTGCCCGAGTGGTCGTAGTTCAGCGGCGGAGGGAATGTAGACGGATCGGATGGATCCTAAGCGACAGTTAATGGATGATGGGATTGTCAGTGAAGTATAACGCGAACGGCGTTCCGAAGGCTCACATATAATTTCTGGTGCATCGAGTGATCAGGGACGAGGCTGGGCGGCGAAATACTGGGTTGCGCAGTGGTACCTCCAGGCCCGTAGGGGGATGCCCCCTCTGGCTCGTAGAGTGTGGTCTGTGGTCTCTTCGTAGTCTTACGGGGTCTGCGGCGTAATACCACGAATAAAGCGACCATCGCGGCAAATGCCACAAGCCCGCCGATGACACCTATCAAAGGGGTTGTAAGGTGCGACAAAACCATACAATTAGGGCGACGGAAACAGGAGTGGGGAAGTGTGGATGGACCTACCGCCAACGATAGCGCCAACCGGAGTGTGGTGAGGATGTGGCGGGTTCTCTGAGTTCACTTTTCAGATGCAAATCTAGAGCAAAGCTACAAACGAGATCACTCGTACGTGTGTCCGCATTGGCTGCAGTTTCATTCCACCGGCCGTCGTCCTGGATAGGGATCATTCAGAAATGACCTGAGCTGATTTTAATGGACACACGGACCCCAACGCTTAAGTATGCCCAGTGTGGGATAACCACTTGCTGAGGGATGTCGAGCGGAATGCTGGATATACCATAAGCACTAAAAACGGCTGTGATTGCTTAGGCGAAGATTGATTCACACCTTTCAACAGTCACATTTGAGCAGTTATACGCCCACATGCTCCATCTACGCGGATCGGAACATGATTAGATTCACGAAGAGAGGAGACTTAAGGAGTATAACACACGAAATCGCATCTTCGCTCTGACAAGTCCCGCAAGCGGAGAAAAGACCCCAAGTGACGGTACTACAGACACACGGTACGTCGTATCCCTTCCATGGACCCCAATAGGATGCGCCAGTAGGGAGGGCATAAGTAGTATAACCTGTCAAGCGTCCCTTAGCTTGGTTTACAATCATTTCAAGAGACAGAAATGTACCCGTCCCCAAACATACTGCCATTAACTCTGTCGCTATATCGCAAGGGGACTCACCTTTCGAATTGAATGCCTGTCATTTTGCGAAGCTGAACGATCAGTAACCCGGGATTGACGCTGGGGGAGGGACAGATCACTCGCCCATTTGTACTCTTCCGTACATGTGGCAAACGATTTCTGTGTTTGAACAACGGGGGCCCAGAAAAACGAGAGGAGGGTGAAGAGTGCGAGGAGACAGGAAGACATCATGCCTGGTGACTCGACGTGAGGGGAGGGAGGAAGATGGGTTAGTAAGGTTGGCGACATTCACAATCGACCAATGACGTCGGTGTGACCGGCCTGTGACGGAAGTCGGAAACCCTTATAATTAAGGATAATATTGAGATATTTTATACAAACAAACATATTTCGTACAAATAAGCAAGATCGGCTTGTTACTTAGGATGAGTTGACGGCGTCGAGATCTTC